>Ga0210097_1000299_pt1 | contig 19611 bp, 21 predicted proteins | sample Joice_CattailNLA_2_FD_185521 | JGI IMG/M metagenome (GOLD analysis project Ga0210097, IMG submission 185521) | Wetland microbial communities from San Francisco Bay, California, USA, that impact long-term carbon sequestration - Joice_CattailNLA_D2... | ecosystem: Environmental > Aquatic > Marine...
TGCACCAGGCTGGAAGGCAGCTGGCCCGGGCGATCGAGCAACTGGGCCAGCAGGGCGCGCGTACTGCGCTGGCGCGCCTGCGAGCGGCTCCGCCGCATGCGAAACTCCTGGTACCCGGCTTCCTGTGCGAGCAGGTCGACGTCCGAGAGCTGCCCGAGTTCATTGCGGTCACGGCTGCGATCGGCTTGTACATAGGCGACCGCCATGGCCTCGTTGTCGCGTGCGAACTCGAGATCGGCCAGCAGTACGTCGAAGAAGGCCTGCATGATGGCGATGCGGTGGCGCAGCAATACCGCGCCGCTGCGCAACTGCTCGCCTGTGACAGAGCTCTCGGCGGCCGCCTCGAGTGCCGCGGTGTGGCCGAAGTCGTAGAGTCGCTTGTGCGCGAACAGGGTGGCACGGGAATCATTGTTGCTCTGGTCATCGGCAGTGGAGTACGGCTCGACGACGCGCGCCTCCAGGGTGGCGCCGATATCGATCGCGTCACGCGCTGCGACGCGTTCCGCGTCCGCCTCCAGTTGTGCCACCCTTGCGCGGCTCAGCGCCAGTGCCGGGTAATCCGCACCCGCCAGGCGCAGCGCGTCATCGAGCGTGAGCGGTTCGGGCAGCGGGTCGGCGGCCTGCGCCTGCGCGAATGACAGCAGCAGAATCGCCGCTGTCCGCGGCCAGATGCGCCTGTACGCCGGTCGGGTCGTCATCCGTTCGCGGCTTGCCGGCGCCTGTCGCGTTTGTAGGCGGTGAAGCTCTGCGTGCGGTAGTGGCCGTCGACCACGTACTCGCCGAGCCAGAGGAATTCCTGCATGTCGCTGGTCGGGCCGGTGTGACGGGCGATCAGGTTGCCGTCGAGGTCGATGAAGGCGAATACCGGCGTCGCGCGCACATTGAACTGCCTGAAGGCGAAATCCTTCTGCGTGGTATGGGTGCCCTTGAAGTCGGTAATTTCCAGGTCACCCTCGATGTCCACGCTGAAGATGCGGAAATGCGCGCGGAAGTAGTCCTGCACTTCGGGCTGGTTGAGCACAGTGGTCTTCATGCGGTGACAGAAGGGGCAGTCTTCCTGTTCGAAGAACAGCAGGATCGCCTGTTTCTGTTCCTCGCGTGCCAGTCCGAGCTCTTCGTGGAAGTCGCCGAATGTCTCCTGGAAGAAGAACTCGCTGGGATCGCGCGCCGTGTCGCCGGCCTGTGTCAGCGACAGGGTCAGCACGCCAAGCAACAGTGTCAGTATGCGTAATAGCGCCATGTGTTTACCTTGTTCCCCGGTGACGGGTCGGTGACCGCACGCGGGAATCTAATGGCCGGCGATTGAGCGGTCAAGGCGCCGCTTCCCGGCCGGTGTTCCCGGCAATCACTGTTAAGACAGCAATGAGCCCGCGCGGTTCGGGCACTGCAGGCCGGCTGCAGCGTTTGCAGGCGCGAATGTGCAAGCCGCCGGGATTCAATCCGCCGCCACGCTGCAATGTATCTTCGCACAGTGCCCGGCATCATCGCCGGTTGCGTCGGCACTGATTTCATCCAGCGTGTCCTGATGGGCGCCGGCGGGTGACAGTGTCACTGCACACCGTGCGGCAAGGCGTGCCTGCTGCGGGCAGCCGGTGCGCAGCAGCGCGTAGGCGAGATTGTTCCAGCCGTCGGGGTCGTCCGGGGCCAGCTGCGTTGCGCGCCGAAAGGCCGTTTCCGCCGCCTCGGGATCAGCGTCTGCATAGCGGTTGTTTCCGTAAGCCATCCAGACCAGCGCCTGGTCGGGCCATTGGCGGGTGGCGGCCAGGAAGGCGGCGCGCGCCGCGGCATCCTGTGTCCCGGTTTCGAGATCATGCGCCGCCTGCAGGTAGCGCGTTAATTCCGCCGTGGCCGGCATGTCCCCGGCAGGCACGATGACCAGTGCCCAGTAGCTGCCGCGTGCCCAGGTCCTTTCAAAGGTGGACAGCGTGGTACGCCAGCGCCGGGTGGTACCTGAGCGCAGGATGATTTCGTCCTCTCCGAGCCGGTAGCCGATGACCACGGCGTAATGCCAGCGCGGCAGCCAGCTCAGGCCGAGATTCTGGAAAACCAGTACCGGGTTGCCCTGTGCGACCTCGGTGAGCAGATCCCCGAGCGCGGGCTGCAGCGGGTAGGCCAGCATGCCGTAATGGCGCGCCGTGGCCGAGATCTCCTGCAGCAGGCTGCCCCGCAGAGCAGGCACATAGAGGCGATCCGTCAGGTCGTCAGGCGTGACATCGACACCGTGCGATGCCAGTACCGTCGCCAGTGCCGCGGGACCGCAGTGATAGCGTGTCTGTGGAAAAAACGGTGTCTGTTTGAGTTCCATGCCGGCGGGCAGGCCGGCTGGTGGCGCGTCGTGCAGGGCACGGTTTTGCGGTGTCATGGCGCAGCCGGCCAGCAGCAGTGTGCCAAGTAAAACACCCGCCAGCAGGCGGGTGTTTGATGCGCGGTGCAAGAGCGTCTTACCTGACCGGATGGATGAACGGGAAGATGTCGGTGGCACCGATGGCGTCGGTAATGACGAAGACGATGAAGATAATCAGGAGCACGCCAAGCACGTCGCTGCCGCCGGCCTGCAGGTGCTTGACTCCCTGATTGATGCGTGCCAGTTCGCTGTCAGTCAGGTGTTGTACGCGTTCCCTGGCCCATGCCGGGTCTACGCCGAGGGCCTGTAACTGCTGCCGGGCGGATTGCCGCTCCAGCAGTTGTTGCAGGCTGTCACGGGATTGCTGGTGGCTGCTGTTTGCGAGCAGTTCGGTATTGCCAACCATGGCGGCCTGCGCGTGCATGACCGGAGCCAGTGCAAGCAGCAGGGACAACAGGAAAGCGAGACGGCGTTGCAGGATTTTCATGCAGGGATCTCCACGTTTACTGACAAGCTGTTGAAAACCCCGGCAGGCCGGGGTCAACGCGGTCGAATAATATCACCATTATGCGGCCTGACAGCAGGGTCGCCTGCTAGCGCGAGGCCCGCTGGACAGGTGACAGTTCCACGCGCCGATTGAGGATACGACCGGGTTCGGTGATGTTGGAAGCCAGCGGGCGGCTCTCGCCATAGCCCCGGAATGACAGCAAATCGGGATCAACGCCCTGGTCGACGAGATAATCACGCACGGCACGTGCGCGACGCGCCGACAGGTCCTGGTTGTAGGGTCCCGTACCTTCCGCGCTGGCATGACCGCCGACTTCAAGCGCCTGTTGCGGATGCTCGCGCAGCGTATTCGCAACACTATCGAGAATTTGCCTGGATTCCGGCGTCAGTTCGTCGGAGTCGAACTTGAAGTTCACGCCGTGCAGTATCCAGGCAGGCGTCGCCGGGCGCGGTGGCAGAAAGCCGGGATAACCCGGGTAGGCCGCATAGCGGTTATAGCCGTTGCCATAGCCATGGCCATGGCCGCTGAACGAGGTGCTGAAGCTGAAACCGCCGTCGGCGGCGGAGTCGAACGGCCCGGCCCCATAGTAACCGTTGGAGCCGTAGCCGGGGCCGTTCCACCAGGCCAGGGCGTCAGCAGGGGCCAGGGCGGCGCCCGACAAGGCAATAACTGCTGCAAGGACAGAATGTTTCATACGGGTCTCTCCATGGAAGATTAGAAAATTAGCAAATAATTATACAGTAGCCGGGAATGAACCTGGAATAGATTTATTTCCAAGCACAGCAATTGCTTGCATGATTTCTTTCAACTCTCGCACAATCCCTGCTGCCCGGCAGCCCTGCATGTGCATGGTGTATCGGCTAGATTGCCGGCATCCTTTCATGCAGGCCAGGTCCCTGCCGGCGCCGTAGATCAGCCCCGAATCCGGCAGCGCTCCTAGCGCTTCACCGCGCTGTCCCGGTAGTGCGCGTCGAGCCAGCAGCGCGGCAGCGTCTCACCTGAGGGAAACTGCAGGTCGGACTTGTTGAATTTTTCCGGGTCCTGGGCTTCTTCCCCATGCTGGAAACGGCCCACGACCGTCGTGCAGAATGGATCGAACAGGTCATTCAGTGTCAGGATTTCTACCAGGTCGTCCTTGGTGCCGTGCTTCAGAAACATCATGTCCTCCAGGTTTGGTTATTCATCGAGCATCCGCCAAGTATAGACTTTATCAGCGGCGTTTGTCCGCCTGGGCAACTGCGGGAGTCGGGATGCTTGCATGGTTTTCTGGATAGATTACGTCGATAACGATCCGCGCCGGCTGACACAGGCCGTGCTGCAGATCACCGGGCTGCTTGGCCTGTACCAGGCGGAACTTGCGCGCGTCTTGCGCGTCAACTGCGGGGTTATCGGGCAGCTTGCATCCGGCCGTCGCTGCCTCGAGCCGGGAACGGTTGCCTGCCAACAGGCCTCGCAGCTCGTACGCCTGTATCAGGCGTTGTATGTACAGCTGGACGGTAACGGTGTCGCCATGTATCACTGGTTGCGCGTACCGCAACCCATGCTCGGTGGTGTGCCGCACCTGCTGATGGTCGATGACGGCCGGCTGGATGACGTGGTTCGCGGCCTCGAACGAATGACCGGTGGCCGGCCCGGCGAGCGGCAGGGTTGACTGGCTGGACTGCGTGATTGATTTGCAAAAGCGGCGCCGGACATGGACTATCGCCACAGTGGGCATGCCTCGCCGCGCTGCGCGACCATGAGGCTACCCTTGACGGGAGGCATTCCTTGAACACAGGCAAACTGCTATTGATGATTGCATTGCTGCTGGCGGCGGCGGGCTGCACCGTACTCAGGCCATCTGCCGGCGCGGCCGCTGATGCTGCACCGCCCTTGTCCGCTGCGCTTGCGAAAGGGACCGGCTGGTGGTATGCGCGTTTTCACATTGCCCGGCCGGAAGGTGAATCGCCGCGCTGGTACATCGGGACCCTGCTGGGCGGGGAGGTAATTGCACCGGTATTCGAACAGCATTATCAGGACATTCTCATCTGGCGCGTGCACCGGCGTGCCGGGAACGATGATTACGGTCACGTGTTCAGCTTTATCTTCTACAGCACAGCCGCAGGTGCACAACGCATCTATGCCGACCTGGAAAAAAATTCCGTATTGCGCCGGCTCAGGCAGGAAGGCACGGTTACTGCTGTAGATTTCGACAACCTCGCCACGATTTCTCGCCCCGACATCGAGGACACCAGTGATCCGCACTGGCCGCTGGCGGTGCAGCAGACCTGGCCGGCACTCGCCATGGGGGCAAGCCGCATGTGGCTGGACCTGGTCGGGGAAATGGTTGTCGAACATGCCGATGAGCCGGACCTGGAACAGCGCTACCGGAGCGTTCAGAAGGATATCAATACTCTCTGGGCGCAGCAGGGCCAGCATGCCGTGCTGCATCATCTGAGTGCGCTGTTCGCCTATCAGCCGCTCCTGATCACGTACTGATTGCGGGGCAGCAGGGGAAACCGCACATGCAATGGCTCGACCGACTGCCGCTGACGCTGCTGTTGCCGCTGGCCGTGGTGCTCGCGCTGGCGCCGTTCTCGCCGGAACCCCACCTGGTGGAAAAGCTCGGGATGCTGTTGAACGGAACACTTGCCCGTCCCATCGACATTTTCGATCTGTTCCTGCACGGCACGCCCGCGCTGCTGGTGGTGGTGAAACTGGCCAGGCAGGGACGCGCCCGGGACTGACCGGCTCAGGGCGAGTGGAGTCCCGGTTGCTGCGGCGGATATCCGGGCACCCGTAACAGCGCGCTGCTGCGGGATATCGCCTGCCTGAGCGATCGATACCTGCGCCTGTGCCGCAAGACATTGCACTGCCGGGGCCGTTGACCGAATTGCTGCGTGTGCGCTGATATTGCCTTTTGTTTCAGTATCATGGCAGTGAAAATCAGGCGCGCGGGCGGCCTGCCGGGCCGCCTGCGTGAAAGTATGGGATAATGCGCGCCGTGCCGGGGAGGCCCCGTGCAGACACCAACCGACAGGATATATCGTGATCACCACAGCCAATCTCACCATGCAGTTCGGGGCAAAGCCCCTGTTTGAAAATGTCTCGGCGCGTTTCGGCGCAGGCAATCGCTATGGCCTGATCGGCGCCAATGGCTGCGGCAAATCGACGCTCATGAAGATCCTTGGCGGCGACCTGGAGCCGACGTCCGGTACGGTCAGCATCGACGAGAATGAACGGGTCGGCAAGCTGCGCCAGGACCAGTTCGCCTTCGAGGAATTTTCCGTCATCGATACCGTCATCATGGGGCATGCCGAATTGTGGGACATCAAGCAGGCGCGTGACCGGCTCTACGCGCTGCCGGAGATGAGCGAGGATGAGGGCATGCGCGTGGCCGAACTGGAAATCCGCTTTGCCGAACTCGACGGCTACAGCGCCGAGTCACGTGCGGGCGAGTTGCTGCTGGGCCTCGATATCCCGCTCGAGCAGCATAACGGCCCGATGTCGGTGGTGGCCCCGGGCTGGAAACTGCGCGTGCTGCTGGCGCAGGCACTGTTTGCCGATCCGGACATCATGCTGCTGGACGAGCCGACCAACAATCTCGACATCAATACCATTCGCTGGCTGGAAGGTGTGCTGAACGAACGCAACAGCACAATGATCATCATCTCGCATGACCGGCATTTCCTGAACAGCGTCTGTACCCACATGGCTGATCTCGACTATGGCGAGCTGCGCATCTACCCGGGCAATTACGATGCGTACATGACCGCTGCCACCCAGGTGCGCGAGCGCATGTATGCCGACAATGCGAAAAAGAAGGCACAGATCGCCGACCTGCAGTCCTTCGTCAGCCGCTTCTCGGCCAATGCCTCCAAGGCCCGGCAGGCGACTTCCCGTGCGCGCCAGATCGAGAAGATCAAGCTCGAGGAGATCAAGCCGTCCAGCCGCGTGAATCCCTATATTCGTTTCGAGCAGGCGAAGAAACTCTACCGGCTGGCGCTGGACACCGAGGGCCTGAGCAAGTCCTGGGGCGAGCAGCGCATCTTCGATCGTCTCGATCTCAAGATCGAGGCGGGGGAACGCGTGGCCATCATCGGTGCCAACGGCGTCGGCAAGACCACCCTGCTGCGCACCCTGGCCGGCGACCTGGAGAAAGACAAGGGCCGGCTGAAATGGTCCGAAAACGCTGATCTCGGCTATTTCGCCCAGGACCACGCGGATGACTTCGACAGCGAGCTGAGCCTGTTCGAATGGATGAGCCGCTGCGGCAGGGAAGGGGATGACGAGCAGGTAATACGCGGCACGCTCGGGCGCCTGCTGTTTTCGCAGGACGAAATCAGAAAACCGGTCAACGTGATTTCCGGCGGTGAGCAGGGCCGCATGCTGTTCGGCAGGCTGATGCTGCAGCAGCCGAACGTCATGCTGATGGACGAGCCGACCAATCACCTCGACATGGAATCCATCGAGTCGCTGAACCTTGCACTGGAGAACTATCCGGGCACGCTGATCTTTGTCAGCCATGACCGGGAATTCGTCTCGTCGCTGGCGACCCGGATTATCGAGATGAAGCCGGACGGGCTGGTCGATTTCAACGGCAGCTACGAGGAGTACCTGCGCAGCCAGGAACTCGCGATGAAAAAGGCGGGCTGACAGGCAATGCATGCACCGTTGCACCTGCGTTTCTGATTCGGGAATGATGGCGATGAACAACATCATGGCAGTGCTGCTCAACGGGATCGCCCAGCTGGAATATGACCGCGACAAGCTGTTGCCGGAGCACCAGCTGGCCTACCTGGACAGGATGGATACCAAGATGGACAGCGGCATCCTGATCGGCAAGGAAACCATCAGCAATCCCGATCTGACTCAGCGCACCCAGTTTGCGGCCGCCAACCTGGTGCATGCGCTGCAGACGGCTGATGAATCCATGGCGGCGGCCATGTGCAGCTATCTGGCCATCCGGCTTCCGGAACTCAAGCAGGTGCGCATCGAGGACAACGACGGCAACGTGTCGATCGAATTCGTCTACGACGAGGATTACCGCAGGCAGGTGGCGGTGGATTTCAAGCCGCTGCACTGAGCCTGGATGCGCCTGCCGACCGCCTCCACCGCGCTGTATGTATGATAAGAATTGATAAACAAATAGTTACAACATATTTCTATATTCTTTCTTATAAGTGGTAGCCAGCTTCGCTGATTTTAAACGGCAGATTCGCTACTATACGCACGCGCCGCAAGGCACGCGTCCTGGCGACACGGCATTCGGAGGAAATTATGGATTTAGCCCAGGCACTCGGTATGAACAAGGTGTCGGAAGCACCCGAGGCAGAACGTGAAAAGGTACAGCTCTATATCAATCTGAAGCTGGCGTCCTCCGGCCAGCCGACCTGCATTCCGAAAGAATCCGCGCGCCTGTTCGGCATCACGCGCGACCTGCTGCGCAGCTACCGTGAAAAGAACCGCCTGCTATCATCCTACCAGTGCCCGGTCGACAAGCGCATCCAGAATTTCCTGAACCGCTACCTGGCAGAGGACGGCCTGGCGAAGGTGCCCCTGCTGCCGTCCCAGACCTTCGTGCTCGACCGTCACGGCGTGGCGCGCGAACTGTCGCTGCCCATGGGCAGGAACGAGTTTCACTCCGACATCATATCCAGCTACCGGGTCGAGCAGGGTGTGCTGCACAACCCCGCCAGCGACCGGCGCACCACCAAGGGCTCGTTTCACATCGCCGAGGGCGGCCTGCCGATTCCCGGTGACAAGAAAGCCGTGCCGAAGCAGACCTTCGCACGCATGCTGGAGCGGGCGCTGACGCCGACCGACAAGTTGCTGACCATCCCGTTCACGTCCGAACTGCCGGTGCCGGCACGCATGTTCGTGTCGTTGATGCTCAGGCCGACCGTGTGCCCGGAGGTCCCCGGCATGCAGCCGGAGAAGACCATGGAGGTGCGTTTTTTCGCGCCGGGCAACCTGGTCAGCAACCTGGATTTCGTGGAAAGCATCTTCGGCAACGGTGGCAATCCGCAGCTGGCGGAATTCGATGCAGCGCTCGACGTGGAACACTGGACCGGCACCACCGGCTGCGTGATCCTGGCGCCGCACCTGGTCGGCACGACCAAGCAGGAGGCGGGTCTGCCGCAATGGCGCCAGGCCTCCCGGCGCCAGAGGCGCGATGGCATGTGCTGGAAGGACGAATCCGAGCTCTACAACGACGGCCAGGCGTTCAAGCTGACCGCGCGCGATGCGTCCGGTGTGGTGGTGACCCTGCTGGCGGACAACTATTTCGGCTACTGCAAGAAGGAAGTGAAAACGCAGATCGGCTTTTCCGCCAACCTGATCGGGCTTGCCGAAGAGGAGCATGCCGGCGGTGCGCTGGCGTTCCAGCGCCGCAACCACGGCGAGGAGTTCGGTGTCGATAGCCGCACCTACACCATACCGGGCTACTCGTTCGACGACGTGATCGAGCGCTACGGCGAAATGATGGACCTGCAGCCGGAAGGCTATGCCATCGACCGCAGCTATCCGCAAATCATCTACGTGCCGCAGAAGCTGCGCATGGACCTGAACGCGCAGACTATCAGCTGGGATCGCGACGGCGAACTGCAGACCATCCGCCTGCAGCCGGAGAAGATCTACATGCAGCCGAACGGCTACCGGATCGAGATGGAGAAGCATCCGGGCGCCCCGTCCTGGCGCCTGGTAGGCACGAGCGCGGAAGGCGTCTTCTGCCACAAGCCGAGTACGGTGTCCGGTGGCGGCAAGTCCGAAATCTCCAAGTCGCTGAACGACGCGGTGATCTACCGACCGCTGTTCATCGATGACCTGGACAAGGATCTGGCGCAGGTGAAGGAGATCTTCGAGCGTGACTATACGACCCGCTTCAGGCCCGGCTTCGAGCACGAGGACCGCGACGGCTCGCGCAAGCCGCTCAGCCCGGAGCGCAGCCTGGGCTCGGTGATCAAGCTGCTCACGCCGACCTCGTTGTACACCGATGAATACAACGCGTGGCTGGCGTCCATTTCGCCGCGCATCCTGGCGCTGGCCTACCTGATCAAGCGCTTCTACCGCACCGAGTGGGGTGATGACTGGCGCAGCCACCTGTCGGTCGACGAGGTCGACGGTGCGCCGGCCCACGAGCTAAAACTGGATGACCGCAATATCGTGGCGTCCTATCTGCGGGTCGGGTTCGACAAGGACGGCAAGTGGCGCACCTTCAAACTGCGCCAGGACTACATTGCCACCGAGAAGGTGCAGATGGAGGACGATATCTCCGCCTCGGTGGTGGTGCCGGCAAAGTGCATCCACAGCTGCGGGCCGCAAATCAACGACGATCACAGCATCAAGCTGGTCAAGAACTGTGAATACCGCCTGTTCCAGCGTCCGGATGATGCCATCCATCCCGGCTTCGACCGGCAGACCGAGCTGGAAATGGCGCAGCCTGATAATTTCTTCGCCAATTATGAACCGCTGGGCAGGGCGGAACTGGCCCACCTCGTGGAAGATGTGCACATCTTCTACAAGTACACTGCGCCCATGCAGGGGCTGTTGCGCACGGCCTATGACAAGGGCAGCGAGTTCACCGTGTCCTCCGCGCACCCGCGCATGGTCGGTGGTGCGCCGTCCAGGAATCCGCGCTATCTGCAGGTGCGTCCCGACCTGGTCAGGCCGGAACGCAAGTATCTTGCCGAGATGAGCACCCGCTTGGGGCGCAAGCTGGATGCGCGGGTCCCGATCTGTCATCCGGTCGATGCGGTGCTGGCCGGGCGGCGCAACAACCCGCCGGAACCGGGGATCCGGCCGCTCGCCGTGTACAACCCGATCCACTACCAGGAACTGCCCGAGCTGTTCATGGATTTCATCTGCAGCCTGACCGGCAAGTCGCCGTCCACCACCGGCGCCGGCAGCGAAGGTGCGCTGACCAAGGGGCCGTTCAATGCACTGCGACCGACCGCCGATCTGAACAACGCACTGGTGTCCATGATTCTGACTGGCCATGCCGGTTTTTCCAGTTCCGCCGGTTACGTTGGGCCGTATGTGCGGGTCGACCACGACATCAGCCTGCTGATTCCGGAAATCTGGGCGCGCCTGTCGAAAGAAGAGCGCGGGCCGGCGTGGCTGATCGAAAAGGGCTTCCTGGAGCAGCTCCTCGATTTCGAGCACAACGGCAAGCAGGTGCTGGCAAGCCGGCTTGGTTATCGCATTACCCAGCGTTTCGTGCACGGATTCCTCGGCAAGATCTTCGATAATCCGGACGCGGTGTTCACCGATGAGATCCTCAAACCGGAGATACAGGACTTCGATATCTACGTCGATGGCATCAACAACATCGTCGAGGCACAACAGCGCGTGGCGTTGCAGTATCTCGAGGACGGCAGCGTCGAGGATGCCTGTCCGCCGCTTCAGGCCCTGCTGCTGGTCATGGCGACCGGCAGGTATGCCGGCATGGATGTGCACCACCCTGACTTCCGTGCCATGTTCACCCGTGACAACCTGCTGGCGTCTGACTGGTACCATGAACGGCTGGAAATCAAGCAGCGGCGCGATATCGCACTGTGGCAGCGTCACAACGCCAGCCTGCAGCGTTTTCTCGACGACGAGACCTATATCGACGAGGCCGAACGTCTCGGTATCCGCGACCGGCTGCAGACCGCCCGGCAGAAGCTGCAGGAGGTCGAGAGTCCGCAATACCTGCAGGACCTGGTCGGAACGCTGGGGGCCGATCCGCTGGGGCCGGCCCGGGTCATGCAGGAACAGCGCATCGTCGACTGGGGCAATGTCAGGCTGGCGCCGAACTTCACCAGCAACGCCAAAAAGGACCGCGAGGCGATAGCCGCCTTCGCTGCACCGTCATTGCTGGCGCGATTCACCTCGCGCTTCAGGCGCGCACGCGTCAACTAGCAGTCAGAACAGCCCAGGCGGGATATTCGATGGCGGATGTCATACAGTTCAGGAAGCCGACCGCGGCCGACAAGGCAAAGGGCAACACGCTGTGCCGGCGCGGTTTTCACAAATGGGTGGTGGTGAACGACAATCCGTTCGACAGTAAGCAGGGCAGGCTGGTCACAGGCTACCGGTGCAGTCGCTGCGGCATCCTCAAGACGACGCGCTGAATGCCGTTCATCTCGCGCAACGCCTCCATCCCGGAACACGAGATCGAACTGACGGCCATACGCGCGCAGGGCGCCGGCGGACAGAATGTCAACAAGGTCGCGTCGGCGATCCACCTGCGTTTTGATATCAAGGCGTCCTCGCTGCCGGATTTCTGCAAGCAGCGCCTGCTCGCCATGAGCGACCGGCGCATTACCGCCGACGGCTGGATCATTATCAAGGCTCAACGTTTCCGCACCCGGGAGCAGAACCGTGCCGATGCCCTGGCGCGCCTGCATGATCTGGTCAGGCGTGCCGGTGTCATGCCGCGCCGGCGCGTGCCGGGGCGGGCAACCCTGGCCTCGCAGCAGCGCCGGCTCGATACCAAGACGCGGCGCGGCCGTAACAAGCAGATGCGCGGGAAGGTAAACCCGGACGACTGATGCTGTGACATGCCTGGTATCAATAGCCACGGAAGCACACGGAACACACGGAATGATTTTGTTTCTTTCCGTGTTCTTCCGTGGATTCCGTGGCTATTATTTAACAAACAGCCACGGTGCGAGCTCAGGGCTGCGTGTAACTGATCCCGACGATCACGTAGCTGACCGTGCCACCCGGCGTGGTTACCTGGACCGTTTCGTCCAGGTGCTTGCCGAGCAGCGCCCGCGCCATGGGCGAATCGATGCTGATCCAGCCGAGCGCGGGGTCAAATTCGTCTGCCCCGACGATGCGGTAGCTGACCAGTTCCCCCGCGTCGTTTTCCAGTGTCACCGCGACGCCGAAAAACACCCGCGTGCGGTCTGACGGCGGCTCGTGGACGATCTTCAGCGCGGGCAGGCGCTTCTGCAGGTAGCGGATGCGCCGGTCGATCTCGCGCAGTTCCTTCTTGCGGTAGATGTACTCGGCATTCTCCGAACGGTCGCCCTCGGCGGCGGCGGCCGTCAGCGCGCGCGTGACATCGGCACGCCGCACCCAGAGCGCCTGCAGTTCGCTGGCAAGTTTGCGCTGTCCTGCGGGCGTGATGTAGGGAGACGAGGTCGGGGCTGGTGCGCGGTAGCGTCCCATCGGGTGAATCCTGCAATGCGGACGACTCGTTCAAAAAAGAACCCCGCGCAAGCGCGGGGTCCGGTTACTGCACGGGTTGTGCTACCCCTTATTGTCCGCTGACGTTGACTGCCTGCAGTCCCTTCGGTCCCTGCTCGACATCAAAGTTTACTGTCTGGCCTTCCGCAAGCGTCTTGAATCCATCCCCGTTGATCGCAGAGAAATGCACGAACACATCCTCACCCCCATCGCTGGGCGCGATGAAACCAAAACCCTTGGACTCGTTGAACCATTTAACAGTACCTGTAGCCATTTAACACCTCTGTAAAAAAAAAGATTAATCAGGTTCCAGAATGCAGATTAAACAAGTAGACAGGCAGGAGTTACAGCAGGAACTTCCGGGATGACCTGAGAAATGTGCATTTCTGTATTTATGCGAATCGATAAATGGCAGGAATGATCCGTGCCCCCCTTAGTCGACCACGGCCAGATAATACAACATAAAGCGGCGTGAATACCATACTCTTGTGTGCACGTACGGTCGGTGAAGGGTCGGAAAACTGACATCGAATGATGCGTATGAATGCTGGCCAGTGCAGCGTTCTTTGCGCATAATGACACGCTTTTTCACGGGGCATTTCATTATGTGGTTCAGGAATCTTCAGGTCTATCGTCTGGGCAGGTCATTCGATCTGTCACCCGACATGCTCGATACGCGCATGCAGCAGGCGGCGTTCAACGGTTGCAGCCGGATGGAACTGTTTGCACACGGCTGGGTGCCGCCGCTGGGCAGGCACGGCCAGCAGCTGGTACACGCCGCCAACGGTTACCTGATGATCTGTTTGTGCAAGGAAGACAAGATCATGCCGGCGGGCGTGGTGCGGCAGTTGCTTGAAGACAGGGTGGCCGAGATCGAGGCAGCCGAGGGGCGCGAGATCTACCGCCGCGAGCGAATGCGCATGAAGGAAGAGATCATCGTCGATCTGCTGCCGCGCGCACTGACCCGGATCAGCAACCTGTTTGCCTACATCGACACGCGCAACGGTCTGCTGGTGATCGACAGTCCGTCGCCTGCCAGGGCGGAACTGCTGGTCAGCCAGTTGCGCACGACGCTGGGACGTTTCCCCGCCACGCCGCTGAAGACCCTGGAGGCACCGGCCGGCATCATGACCCGCTGGCTGAACGGTGACGCCCTGCCGCGGGATTTCATGACGGGCGCGGAGTGTGTGCTGAAACACCCGGACCCGGAAGGCGGTGTCGTGACATGCAGGCACCAGGACCTGAATGCTTCCGAGGTGCGCAACCATATCCGCGGCGGCAAGCAGGTCGTACGGCTGGCCATCCAGTGGCGCGAGCGCCTGTCCTGTGTCATCCAGGACGACCTGTCGATCAAGCGCCTGCGCTTCGAGGATGTCGTCAGGGAGGCGGAGGCCGACACCGGAGCCGACGACGCGGTCAGCCGTTTTGACCTCGATTTCACGCTGCTGGTGCTGGAGCTGGCGGAATTCCTGCCGGCGCTGGTGCAGGCGCTGGGTGGCGAGGCGCTGCCGGATGGCGCACAGGCCGGCGCCGGTGCGCAGGGCGAGGTGGAACGCGCACACGACGTGGTGGACACAGAGCCGGCCTGACCGGAACGTGGCGAGTATCGACCCGCAGCTGCTGGCGGACTGCCTGTGCATCGGGCGTTTCCCGCTGTGTCATCTGCTGCTGATGCTGGATGCCAACTATCCCTGGTTCATCCTGGTGCCGGACCGTGCTGATGTGCAGGAAATCCACCAGCTCGATGCGGGCGACCAGCAGCAGCTCATGCACGAATCCGTGCAGCTCTCGCATGCCCTGGTGTCGGTGTTCGGTCCGGACAAGCTGAACATCGCGGCGCTGGGCAATGTCGTCCCGCAATTGCATGTGCATCACGTCGTACGCTATCGCGACGATGCCGCCTGGCCGGCGCCGGTGTGGGGCAGGGTAGCCGCGCGGCCCTACGACGATGCAGGGCTGGCGTCCGTGCTCGCACGGCTCAGGCCGGCACTGCCCGAGGGATTCGCCTGGGAGCCGCGCTGAAGAGAGTGTTTGCCGGCTGGATGCGGATAAAAAAATACCCGTACATGTCTGTACGGGTATTCATCGTGCGTTATGTCTTGGTTGTTTTGCCGCGGCATGCCGCCACGGTTATGGAGCGTGTTAACGCGTTGTCGTCAGCATCAGCCCACGCGTTCGGCGCATAACTGCTGGCCGGTCATCTGCGCCAGGATCTCGAACGAGGAGGTGGTATCGGTATCGTACGAGACCAGCATCAGATGCGGGCGCTTTTCATTGAAGTGTGCATGAATGACACCCCGGTTTCCCGTCAGTGCCTTTTCGATGGTGCGCCGTGTATCTTCCCCCAGATTGTTGTCAACGTGCATGACCATGTCGGTTACGTGCATGATGTTCTCCTCCTTAAGTTAAACGGATAGTGACCAGCTTGATCGCCCGAGTTGCTGTTTGTTGTGGCTTCCCTGTCTTTCAGCGTCCGAGGGATGCACGTTAAATAAAAACCCTTATTTTGTCAATGAAATAAAATTATAAGTTAATGTATTATAAGGTATTAATGTAGATCCCCATATTTTGGGTAGGGTATTGTTTTCCCTTACTAAATATAGGTTTATTGGGGAGGGAGGTGCCGCGCGGACATGCCCGGCGGCACCCGGCGCAGATTGATTTTTCCGGCAGCAGACGTTCCCGCACGCAGCGTCCGGCGGTTGTGTGCCGATTGCGGCCCGGTCAGGCGCTGCGTGCCGCGCGCTTGCGTTCGTGCTCGAGCAGGTATTTCTTGCGCAGCCGGATGTGGCGGGGTGTGACCTCGACCAGTTCATCGTCGTCGATGAATTCCAGTGCCTGTTCCAGGCTCATGCGGATCGGTGGCGACAGCAGGATGTTCTCGTCCGTTCCTGCGGCGCGGATATTGGTCAGCTGCTTGGCCTTCAACGGGTTTACCACCAGATCATTGCCGCGCGAATGGATGCCGATGATGGCGCCTTCGTACACCGACTCGCCGTGCCCGATGAACAGGCGGCCGCGTTCCTGCAGGTTGAACAGCGCGTAACCCAGCGCCTTGCCGGTGCTGTTGGAAATCAGCACGCCGTTGATGCGCTGTCCGTACTGGCCGGGCTTCATCGGCCCGTAGTGCGAGAACACGCTGTAGATCAGGCCGGTGCCCTGCGTGCCGGTCAGAAACTCGGTGCGGAAACCGATCAGCCCGCGCGCCGGCATGATGTAGTCCAGTCGCACGCGGCCCTTGCCGTCCGGCATCATGTTGGTCAATTCACCGCCGCGCTCACCGAGCTTTTCCATCACGGTGCCCTGGTGGATATCTTCCACATCGACGGTCACCTGTTCGAAGGGTTCGTGCATCTCGCCGTCGACCTCGCGCAGGATGACCTCCGGGCGCGACACGCCCAGTTCGTAGCCTTCGCGGCGCATGATTTCGATCAGGATCGCGAGGTGCAGTTCGCCGCGTCCCGATACCCGGAACTTGTCCGGGTCGCCGGTATCCTCGACGCGCAGTGCGACGTTGTGAAGCAGTTCGCGCTGCAGGCGTTCGTGGATGTTGCGCGAGGTGACGTACTTGCCGTCCTTGCCGGCAAACGGCGAGTTGTTCACCTGAAAGGTCATGCTGACGGTGGGCTGGTCGACGCTCAGTGCCGGCAATGCCTCGACCTGTGCGGGATCGCACAGCGTGTCGGAGATATTCAGCTTCTCGAAACCGGTAAAGGCGATGATGTCACCGGCCTGCGCCTCGGGCACCTCGATGCGTTCCAGTCCCAGGAACCCGAATACCTGCCCGATACGGCCGTTGCGCGTCTTGCCCTTGCGGTCGATCAGCGTGACCGGCATACCGGTGCGCACCTTGCCGCGGCTGATGCGGCCGATGCCGATGACGCCGACGTAGCTGCTGTAGTCGAGCGTGATCACCTGCAGCTGGAACGGTCCGTCGGGGTCGACCTGCGGGGGGGGCACCTTGTTGACGATGGTCTCGAACAACGGTGTCATGTCGTCGGCGACCTTGTCGTGTTCATAACCGGCATAACCCTGCAGCGCCGAGGCATAGATGACCGGGAAATCCAGCTGCTCGTTGGTCGCGCCGAGCCGGTCGAACAGGTCGAAGGTCTGGTCCAGCACCCAGTCCGGACGCGCGCCGGGGCGGTCGATCTTGTTGATTACCACGATCGGGCGCAGCCCGAGGTTGAATGCCTTCTGGGTCACGAAACGTGTTTGCGGCATGGGGCCGTCCACCGCGTCGACCAGCAGCAGGACCGAGTCGACCATGGACAGCACGCGCTCGACCTCGCCGCCGAAGTCGGCGTGGCCGGGGGTGTCGACGATGTTGATGCGGTAGTCGCCCCAGCGGATGGCGGTGTTCTTCGACAGGATGGTGATGCCGCGCTCTTTCTCCAGGTCGTTGGAATCCATGATGCGCTCGGGCACCGCCGCGCGCTCCCCGAGCGTGCCGGACTGGCTGAGCAACTGGTCGACGAGTGTGGTCTTGCCATGATCGACGTGCGCGATGATGGCGATATTCCTGAGTTTGCTGATCATGGGGGAGTTTGGTCCCGGAACCGGGCGCGTGGTTTAAAGGGCAGCGATTATAAAGAGAAGCGGTTGCCGGCGTACAGCTATTATTGTCCCGCGCGCCGGCCCTGGCGGCGCCGGCGCGCTCAGGCGCGCACCAGTCTGATCGAGGTGATCTCCGCGGGGACCCCGAGCCTTGACGGCGGCCCCCAGTAGCCGGTGCCGGCACTGACGTACAGCCACATGCGCCGCTCCACGCGGTGCAGGCCAAGCCCGAACGGCTGGACCAGACCGATGATCAGGTTCCACGGGAAAAACTGCCCGCCGTGAATGTGGCCGCTCAGCTGCAGGTCGAAGCCGGCGGCCGCGCCGCCGAATGCGCTGCGCGGCTGGTGCGCCAGCAGAATGGAGGCATCCGCCGCTGCGGCGCCGGCCCGTGCCCGCTGCGGGTCGGATGCCTGCCCTGGCAGGTGGTCGCCGGCCGAGTAGTCGGTGACGCCGGCCAGCAGCAGCCGTGCCCCGTCGTGTTCGATGATGCGGTGTTCGTTGAGCAGCACGTTGACGCCCAGCGTCGGCAGCAATGCAACCCAGTCTTGCGGTCCCCAGTAGTATTCGTGGTTGCCGGTGACAAACCAGCTGCCATGCCGTGCGCGCAGCTGTTCCAGCACCGCGACATCCGCGTGCAGGTCCGAGGTCAGGCCGTCGACGAGGTCGCCGGTGATGACCAGCAGGTCGGGTTCAAGGGCGTTGCAGCGTTCGACGATGCCCGCGAGGTAATCGCCCTTGATGGTGGGTCCGAGGTGAATATCGCTGAGCTGCACGATATGGAATCCGTGCAGCCCATCCGGCAGCTCCCGGAGCGGGATGTCGACGTCCCTGACGCGTGCCAGCTGGCGTGCCTCATGGTAACCGGCCACCGCCATGCTGCCGGTGAGACCGAGGATGCCGGCATTCATGGCGTTGGCGAGGAAATGCCGGCGCTCCGGGTCGCCAGGCGTTGCGTCGTTGTGAGCTCCGCGCAGGCGGCGGCGCAGGGTGTGCAGAAATGTGAACGTAATCCAGCCGAGGTCACGCGCGATCAGCAGGGGCACCAGCACCAGGAACACACCCATATCCAGGTAGGCAAACCATGCCAGCCGGTCGGTCCACAGCGGGTCGAGTCCGAGCCGGCGACCGAAAAAAACCAGCGGTACGGCGAACAGGGACAGGCCGAGGATGATCCCGCCGGCCCGCCGCCACCGCTGTTTGCCGGCGAGCGGACGCAGCAGGCGATGCGCCAGGTAGGCATGGCCGCCGCCCCAGACCGCGATGAAAAACAGGAAGAACATAAACAGCTATGAGGATATCATGTGCGGAAAGTTCATGCGGGGCCGGCCGGTGGCGGATTCCCGGCCAGAAATCGGGGGATTCACATGAAAACGATGCTGGTCGTCGCCCATGGCAGCCGACGCGCGGAGTCCAATGACGAGGTGCGCGCGCTGGCGCTGCAGCTGCACGCGCAGGCGCGAGAATTCGATGTCGTCAGCTGCGCCTTTCTGGAGCTGGCGGAACCGTCCATCCCAGACGGCTTGCGGAATGCGATCGCGGCCGGTGCCTGCGAGGTGGTCGTGGTGCCGTATTTCCTCTCCGCCGGCCGCCATGTCGTGACCGATATTCCGAACGAAGTGGATGTGGTGCGTGCCGAGCACCCTCACATTACCATCACGCTGGCACCCTACCTGGGTGCGGCGCCGGAGCTCGCCGATCTGCTGCTGAAACAGGCGCAGACGGGCAACAGCTTTTGATGTCGCGTCCGTGGCGGGTCCGGCGACAGCGCTCCCTGGACATTCATTCGGTCAGCTGAATGTGCATCAGGAAGTCAGCGAATCGGCGAGAGCCCTCAGCAGCGTTGCTCCATCGCCGCGCCATGCGCTGCCGTGCATGCAGGCAAGCGTCGCTGGTTCAGTGGCGGCCAGCCGCTCAAGTATCGCACGCGTGTTTTTCGTGTATGAGAAATAATCCATTCTGTGCCGGAAGTCTTCACTGGGCCCGAGAATGTCGGATTCCGTGACGGGCGGGAGGGCAGAGCCGCCCTGTGTGAACAGATCGCCGC
>Ga0210097_1000304_pt1 | contig 19253 bp, 21 predicted proteins | sample Joice_CattailNLA_2_FD_185521 | JGI IMG/M metagenome (GOLD analysis project Ga0210097, IMG submission 185521) | Wetland microbial communities from San Francisco Bay, California, USA, that impact long-term carbon sequestration - Joice_CattailNLA_D2... | ecosystem: Environmental > Aquatic > Marine...
ATTCCCCCTTGATGGCAGTCATCAGGCTGCTGATCCTGCCGCTGAGAAAACGCAGGCTGGTGGTGTAGCGCACGGCATTCTCGGCAAACTTCGCCTGTTCGATCTGCGTGTCCACGGTGTTGCCATCAAGCGAGGACTGACCCGGCACACGGTACATGGCCTGCGCACTGCCACCGCCCTGCGAATGCATGTGACCGGCATTGGTCGTGGCCAGTGTGGTCTCCGCCCGCGCCTCGTTCAGCGCATTGCGGAAATCCAGGTCGCGCGCCTTGTAATTTGGCGTATCCGCATTGGCGAGATTGGATGCGAGCAGCTCACCGCGACGCGCCCGCAACTGCAGGGCCTCGGCATGAACGCCAAATGCACGGTCGATAATTGATGGCATACTGCACCTCGCAAATTCTTTCATTGCCTGACATCAAGCAAGCGACGTGCCAACTTCTGCCGGACGTTGCAAACAACTGACGAGATCACGTTAGCGGCTGCGCGTTGCACACGCTGCCACCTTTATAAACACAGGGTTAATGACTTCGCCTGACGCACACACCGTATTACGCGGCACTCCCGGACAGCGATAACAACGGTATCCGGGTATACATGGCGGCACGGAAAGCGGCAAAACCCTGCCCCTGGCGGCAAGGTACATCCGCCCGGCACCAAACCATGAGCTCAACAATCTGCCGGTCGCAGCCGATTTATAGGCATGCACGGCGGCGCTGCCATTACAGACGCACAGGAATACAGTAGTGGCACACATATTGCTGCAAATGTGGCAGATCTCACACAGCAACCGGGCATGGAGCGAACAATGAAGTTCAGGATACTCGCATACGGATTTGCAACGGCGGCTGCCTTCACGGCAACCGCACTGACTGCAGCCCCCGTTCAGGACCATGAATCCATTCGCAAGACAGCCGAAATGTTCATCACGGAAGTGGTCAGATCCAGTCACGGCCAGACGCCGGACGTGCGTGCCGGCAAGCTCGACTCGCGCCTGAGGCTGTCGCACTGCGAGGAGCCGCTGGAGGCGTTCCAGCCACCTGGCGGAAAGATGCTTGGAAATATCACTATCGGGGTGCGCTGCAGCGGAACCAGTTCCTGGTCGTTGTATGTGCCGGTCAAGGTCAGCATCTATGACAAGGTCGTCGCTGCCGCCCGTCCGCTCACGCGGGGCGAAGTGTTGCAGGCAGGCGACCTGAAGCTGGTGGAACGCGACCTATCGCAGCTGCAGTCGGGTTACTTCAGCGATCCGGCCAAGGTGGCGGGCATGGAAGTTACCCGTACCGTCGCCATGGATGCTGCGTTGTCGAACTATCTTGTCAAGGAGCCGCTGCAGGTGAGACGCGGACAACGTGTCAGCCTGATCGCGAACAGTGGCGGCCTGGAAGTCAGAATGGCCGGTGAAGCACTGGCCGATGGCGCTGCCGGTGCACGCATCAAGGTCCGCAATTTGAGCTCGAAGCGGGTAGTCGATGGAACCGTAATGTCAGCGACCACCATTCAGGTTGCAATGTAAGGTTCTCGAAATGAATTTTCCGGCAAACGGGGAGTTGTAGATGTCAATTGATTTCAGGAATCCACTGGCGAATCAGGGTGCCTTGCTGGCGAGATTGCGCGCCATGATCGGTCGATCAGGGTCGCCGGCCGACAACGCTGCAAGCGCGGGTGGCGCGACGGATCGCAGACACGCCGACCGTGTCAGCCTGTCGAACGATGCACAACGCATCGCCAATGATATGCGCGATAATGAATCCTTCACAGACTATGACGCGGAGCGCGTGGCAGCCTTGAAGCAGGCCATCGAGTCCGGCAATTTCCGGATCGATTCTGCTCGCATAGCCGACAAGGTCAGCCTGCAATACGGCGGCCGCTGACAGGAGTACAGACGATGTCCAGAAATCCAGAAGCATGCCGGCTGACACTCGGCACACTGTTGCAGCAGGAACACGAGCTCATAAAACAGTTCGAATCACTGCTTGCAGACGAATACCGGGTGATCACGGAGCGTGACATGGCGTGCCTGGAACGGGTTATTGCCGATAAGGCACGGCTGCTCGATCAGCTTGCCGGACTGGAACAACAACGCACGGCGATACAGCAAGGAGCAGGCTTCGACGCCGGTCTGGCTGGCACAACGAACTGCCTGTGCTGGTGCGATCCGCAGCAACAGATGGCCCCGCTCTGGCAGAACCTGCAGGCACTGGCCCGCATCTGCCAGAGACAAAACCGCAAGAACCAGCAGCTGGTAGACCTGTGCAGCCGCCATGCACGTGAGGCACTCCACTTGCTACGGGGAGAGGAACCGCGCCAGGACACTTACCAGGCCGACGGGGAAACAGACAATCGTCACAGCAACCGGTCACTCGCACGGGCGTAACGTGGGTCGCGAGTAGTGAGTCGTGAGTTTCAAAACTTGCACCCACCCTGAGTCAGGATTCGCGCTTCACCTTACGCGTTTCACTTTAGACGCCTCACCTTTCACTGTCACAACCCGGGCAGGGATCGATCAGGATACTTTCCATCGGACCGGTCATTTCAGCCTGCACAGGTTCTGCTGACCCGACCGCGTCTGCGCCACCTTCCGGCAGCGGCGGCGTCTCCACGACGGCATCCGGATTCGCCGGCTGCGATGTTCCCAGGGACTGGTCATACACGAGCGTCACCTCGACCCGACGGTTGCGCGCACGCCCTTCCGGCGTATCATTGGTATCTACCGGCTTGATATCCGCGTAGCCCTCGACCCTGAAGCGGTTCTTCGGAATGCTGCCCTGCCGCATCAACTCGTGTACCACGGTGACAGCACGCGATGCGGACAGCTCCCAGTTGGAGCGGAACTGCTGGTTCGAAATCGGCTTCGAATCCGTGTGTCCCGCCACGACCACGGAACCCGGGTTGGACCCGATAGTCTGAGCCATTTTCTCCAGCATCGACCTGAACGGCTCGATCAGCTTGGTACTCGCCGACGCGAACGAACCGCGCTCAAGAATCCGGATCACGATAGTCTCATCGATAATATCCACCTCGACGAAACCCTCATTGATCTCTTTTTCAAGCGCCAGCCGCAGGCGATCCTTCTCGGTTTTCAGCGCGTCTTCAAATTCCTTGCTGGGCTTCGGAATTTCCAGATACTGGCGAAAGTCATCGGTGGTAATCTGGCGCATCTCGTTGAGTGGCGTGGATTCATCGGGTTTACCGGCACTGAATTCCTGCGCGATGATATTGATACCCTTGGGCGGGTCCTTGACGTTGATTTCACGCTGGATACCGAACGCATCACGCATCGACCCGGCCACCTGCTTGTATTTCTGCTGGTCCATCTCGGAAAACGAAAACAGCAACACAAAAAACGCCAGCAGCAGCGACATCAGGTCGGCAAAAGTGAGCACCCAGGGCGGGATACCGGCCGGGCATTTGGGTGCAGGAGGGGAACCGCAATTACTTGCCATGGACTATCCTAAGGAATGCCGTACTCAGGCAGCCTCCTCCTTGCTATCCTTTGCGAATTCGCGCTGCGTGACCGGCAGATAGGTCTTCAGCAGATCCTCTACAACACGTGGATTGAGCCCGGCCTGGATCGCCGAGATGCCCTCCAGGATGAGCGACTTGGTCATGCGCTCCTGCTTGCTGCGCAGCGCGAGTTTGTCGGCTATCGGCAGTGCCAGCGCGTTTGCGATCACGGCACCGTACAGGGTGGTGAGCAGCGCGACCGCCATGGCCGGCCCTAGCGCTTTGGGATCACTCATGTTGGCCATCATCTGAACCAGACCGATCAGGGTACCTATCATTCCCATGGCCGGCGCCACATCACCGATCGACTTGAAGATGCTCTGCCCCTCTTCATGCCGCTCGATTGTGAGATTGATATCATTCGACAGCATCTTGCGCACAAATTCCGCATCGTTGCCGTCAACCACCAGCATGACACCCCGCCTCAGGAATTCATTTTCTATCTCGACCTGTTCCAGTCCGAGCACTCCTTCCTTGCGGGCAATATTGGATAACTCCACGCACTTCTCGATCAGTTCCCTGGGTGTTTGCACCTTGTGCAGGAATGCCTTCGCCGCCGCCTTCATGGCAAGCATAGCCACCGTCAGGGGATATTTCATCAGCACCACCGTCAGGGTGCCGGCAACCACAATCATAAGACCCGGGCCATTGACAAAGATGGAAAATCCGCTGCCCATGAGAATGGCAGTGGTAATAGCACCCAGGGTACCGATTAACCCGATTAAGGTTGCAAGATCCATTACTGTGTTGGCTCCTTGCCTGCGTAACAGCCACCCCGAAGGATGGTGATTCCCCGACATTGATGCACTGTACATTGCGCAGCGGGAACCCGGGCGGATATGGCCCCGAATACCTATTTTGTCGGACAATCCAGGCAAAACTTTATTGGCGCTCAGCAAGTTGACGAACATCGCCGGGCGCTTGCGGGGAACAAAACGGAAATCGCCTGCACTAAGTTTTTGCTGACTGTCAGGGGTCTGCCCGGTGTATCCGGCAAGGCGTGACGGGCTGCCACGAAACGTGTAACGGATGCGACTCTGCACGAGCGAACGGGCACCCGGCGCCGCCATGAAAACAGCATGCATCACCTGTAAAGCAGTTGTTACACATGCCGATATCTGTGCTGATGGCAGAATTTGCGGCCAGGTATTCAGAACCCGCAGGGAAGCCCGGACACAATAAATCCAGGGAATGGACGAACCGCATATGGGATGCACGACACGCTGTTATCCGTATGACAATACCATTGTGCTGGGTGAACATCTTGGTGTTTCAGATACGCGCGAATTCTGTGTCCAGCTGGATACAGTCAGCGCGGAAAGCGATGTGACAGTAGATGGTTCAAATGTGATCGACATCGATACATCGGCACTGCAACTGATCGTCGCGCTTGCCATACAACTGCGCAATAACGGTCACAGGTTATACTGGGTGTCGCCATCGAAGGACCTGTTGACTACGGCACACCTGAGCGGACTGACGGCCCAACTGGGGCTGGAAGCGCCCTGAATGACAGGCGGCATCAAATGTGAATGGGCCGGCCACAAACCTGAACAGCGGCGTCCTTTGCATCACTGCACAGGTGCTACCGGCGCCCGTGCCAGAGCAAGGCACAATGCCGAAACGGGTCGTATCCATCGGATTACCGCAATATTGTCTTCTGCTCTCGACGAGACAGCAGTAAATGCATTGACAGTTTATGGGGATGAGCTATGAACAGCGACAGATTCGGACAATTTCTGGTAAGCAGGAGGCTGCTGACCGAGGCGGACATCGCCGAGGCCCAGGAAATACAGCATACCCGCCAGTCCCTGCTGGGTCAGATCGCAATCAGGGAACAGTACATGACCGTCAGGCAGGTGATGAATGTACTTCGCGCCCAGGCTGGCACGGCACACCAGTTCGGCGAAGTTGCAGTAGAAATGGGTTATCTCGACGAGCCAGATGTAGAAGAACTGCTGAAATTACAGGCAGGTACCAGGCCGCGGCTGGCGGATGTCCTGATTGAACGGGGCAAACTCTCAGCAGAGATCTACCTACAGATGCTCGATGAGTTCCACAGCACGATGTCCGGCAACATTTATCCTGGAATGGGCACAGAAATCACCGGAACCGATAACTGAATGAATCAACACGTGGATCATGCACCCTGCAGGAACACCTGCATGACCCTGGTCTCCCATCACGACAAACACAGGGACGTCAGGACAACCCGGCTGTAAATTCTACCTGACCTGGATGCCCGGTCAGTACATTCAATCCCGACATACAGGAATCGGCTCCGTACAGGAATCGGGGCCAGCGCTGTTTGGCCGGATGCCATGCAGGTATCAACGGAAATGACGTGGCCACATGGCTGTCTTATGCCGCCGGTGCTGCAGCATTCTGCATGCCGGAATCGTTCCCCATGTTCTTGCTGTAGATAATATAACGATTACGGCCATTCTTCTTGGCGACATAAAGTGCCTTGTCCGCTGCATCTACCATTTCGTCCACTGAAGAGAAGCTCACACCTTCGCCCAGAATGGACAAACCTATGGAAACGGTCACGTTGATCTGCTTGCCGTCATTCACGGTATGCGTCAGGGAACGGAAGCTGTTAACCAGGCGCTCGGCCATGACATGTGCGGTACTCTCGCCACGCCCCGGTGTAACGATCACGAATTCCTCGCCGCCGTAGCGCGCAACGATATCGTCGTCACGGGTACCCTTGGCAAGCGCACGCGCGGCCTGCTGCAGCACCTGGTCACCGGCCTGGTGGCCGTAGGTGTCGTTCACCTTCTTGAAGTGGTCCAGGTCAACAAACATTACGATCATGGGCCAGTCACGGTCGTTCGCCATGCTGAATTCATGGCTGAGTTTCTGGTCCAGGAAGGCCCTGTTGTAAAGCCCGGTCAACCCGTCACGGCGCGAGCGCTCCTCCAGTTCGCGGGTTCTGGATTCCAGTACCTCGGCAGATTCCTGAAGTTTATCCGCCTGCTGGAGTGTCTGCAGGTTCATCATCATGAGCATTTCCCTGGCATTGTCCATCAGGATATCCGAGTAGTTGTAATCACTGAGGTCCGTATCAAACATTTCCTGCGCCTCGGCGAAATCGTTGTTCAGCAATGCCAGCATTTCACTGAACAGCCCCTCGCTGATGCCAAGCCGTTCATTAGCCAGGCCGGCGATGACCTGCAGATTGTTGTGTTCGGTCGGATTCTGTATGGCATCTACCACCAGGCCGGAGAGCGATACACAGTGCATGAGTTTATGGAAATCCTTGGCCTCGCAGGACGATTCTGCAGAATGGCTGTATACCACCGCATCAAACAGGTATTCCGGAAATCCCCATTTGCGCAGGATCCATCCGCCGATGGCGGCATGATCTGCACCGAGTCGCTCACATTCACAGGCTGCGACTGCCGCGTGATGATGCTGATCGACACCGAGCCCCAGATAGAACTTCGGGTCCATCTTGTCGATCACCAGCATACCGATGTCCTGCAGCAGGCTGGCCAGGAAAAGCTCTTCCTTCGCGCGCAGCTTGATAATGACACCCAGCCGGCGCGCACAGGTCGCAGACGCCAGCGAACGTTTCCAGAAATGAATGTAGTCAAAACCCTGATCTGCGTTGTTATGCATGGAGGAGGCAAGCGAAAAGCTCAGCGCCAGCATCAGGGTACCATTCAGACCCAGCAGGGTAATTGCCTGGTGCAGGGTCTCGGTCTTGCGACGCAGTGCATATATAGGTGAATTGGCAACCCGCAGTACCTTGGCCGCCAGTGCCGGGTCCGTGCTGATGACATCCGATACCATACCGATATCGACATCAGGATCCTGGGCAAGCTCGATGACACGCAAGGCGACAACAGGTGGGCTGGGCAGGTTGGTGCAGCGCTCAAGACGGGCCTGAAGCTGTGCATCCAGGTGCAGTTCTGCTGATTCGTTTTTCATTCTGGCACTCCCATGTGCAACACAATCCATATAGCCTCGGGCGCAATACAGGTACTGATCGCTACCCGGATCTCACGGCGCAGGCTGCCTTCCGTGACCGTACCTCAGGTCTATCGTCCTGATACTGCTGATATTAAGGACTTCCGTAGCAGTTTTGAAAAGGACCGGTCATCGCACACGCGCCTTGCCGTGATTGTCGGCAGATAAGCCTGCATCAACCGCGACATACCAGGGGCTACTTCCGGCTGACCCAGCCCCCTCTGAGACCGAATTCCTTATCCAGTTTTCCGGCATAGCTTCTTGCCTCGGCACTGGTGGCAAACCCGGGTACGCGCAGCCGGTACATCAGGTCGCCTTCAATCGTTAGCGCCTGGCGTTCCACGGGAATACCCTGCTCCCTCAGCTTTGCCGCCATGTCCAGCATGGCCTGTTCATGCGAGGAAGAGGCAATATTCACTACCCACTCCTCGCCTGCCACGGCCTGTTCTGCCTTGACCTTGGCGTCCGGCGCCTTCGCGGGCACGGCCGGTACCTTGGCAGATGCAGCTGTTGTCTTTGGCGCAGACCTGGCTACGGGAGACGCATCTTTTCCCGCCGGTTTCCCAGTCACCCCGGCAAGCCCTTTCTGCAGTGCCGTTACCCTGGCCTCGATCGCATCGATCGCTGCACGCTGCTCCTGGCGCAGACCGGTGATCACCGTGTCGTTATCCGCCCAGTTCTTGTTGATGGTCTCGCTGAGTGCCGCCACGCTGTCGGTCAGCTGATCGAGACGAAACATGATGTCGAGCTGCTGAACCTGCAGGTCGCGAACCAGTTGTTCGTCCACTGCACCGGTTGCAGCCACAATGCCGCCCGTTACGACGCCGTTTTCGGCTGAGCCGGGCAATGTTTTCAACCAGGCCCCCACTACACTGGCAATGCCGGTTATCCCGCCATTATCCCGGTAGCCGGTATAGCTGCCTGCGAACAATACCACGCCGACGACAGCCACCAGCGGCAGCACCAGGCCCAGCAGCAGCTTGCGTGAGGTACGGTGTCCGGCAGTTGTTGCAGGTGCCGACAGCGGCTCAGCAGCACCGGCATCAACGGGAGTTGCCTCTGCCGCCGCACTACCGTTGCCGGGTGGCCCTTCATCACGAATCTTGCTGATGATACTGCTGAGATTTCTGTTGTTTTCCATGTCCGCTTCCTTTCTGCTCTGAGCAAACCCGACGACGAACCAGGACGCGAAGATTCTCGCATACACGGGCCAGGCTGGCCACCGGACCATGCGCAATACACCGCGCTCTCACCGCGCGTTGCCGGCAGTTACCACGGACATTGCGACCCTGGCCGATCCTGGCCCATCACCCGGTTGCATACCCGATGCCCGTATTGCCTGCACGAAACTGCATGATAGCCCGCAGGATTCCAGCCGCTAAGGTCCTGCTGCCCCTGGCCGTTATATCCGGTGAGAAAACCGGCCAGTGATGCATCATGGGATATCTTGATAAAATCGGCTCGCTCCCCCCGATTCCGCCCGAACTGCCACGGGCGCAGCGTCTGCCACAGCGCAAACGGCGCGAAGACCAGCCATCATCCCCCACGGTCAAACAGCCGCACGAACACGACCCTGACGACGAAGGCCGTCCCCACATCGATGAATACGCCTGAGGGATAAGTGCGCTGTTCTGCATTCCCTGCAACATTCACAAAGCAACGTCCCGCGATCAGTCCTGCACGTCCACCCTGAGCAATAACCGGCTGCGCCGCGGGTCGCTGTGCCGGACGCGGTAATCGCGCGTCGCAGCAGGCATGCTTTCCAGTATCAGGTTACCGCCGGCATCCAGCCAGTGCCCCGGCTTGCCGCGCAGGACGGTGCACAGGTCCGCGCCGGGGCTGCCGGGCAGGCTGGCCGGCGCTGCAGGGTCACCGAACTGGCAGAGCTGCAACTCCACCTTGTCCCTGAGACGCCTTGCCTGCACGTATATGCCTTGCATGCGCGCTTGCCCTACCAGGCTGGCCTGGGGTACCGGCCCGCGCCGTGTAAGCTCGATCCACGGTATCTGCAGCTGCGGTTTCATGCTGCCGGTTGCCACGAATGCCGTCTGCCCTTCGCTCACCACCACCTGCCAGCGGCCATGGCGGTGCTTGCCATACCCGGTCCGGTAATTCCGCTGCAGATCGTGCAACCCGGCGTCAGCAGAAGACCGCTGACGTCCCAGCAAATCGTCCACCTCCAGAGGGTCGCTGCTGCGCAGCACGGTGATCAGGAACTGCTCCGTGGCGGCATCGGCTGCGCTGCAGCCCGTGACCACGCATGACACCAGCAGGGCAATCGCATTGGCAAGGATTCGTGCCCGCATGCGCGACCGCACGCTTGCTAGCTCAGGTACTCGCCGGCGACGGCACCGGAACGGATCAGCCGCTCGACGAAAAACTCCAGCCGTCCGGTCGCCACCTGCGGCGGCGGCCAGCGTTCCGTGCGATCGGCCATCTTGCGGAATGCCAGCGCGGAACGGCTGCGCGGATAGGCCTCGACCACGGCCAGCTGGCGTTGCACGGCCCTGCGGAGATAATCGTCGTACGGAACCGCGCCCATATAGCCCAGCGTCACATCGAGAAAGCGTTGCGACACGCGCGCCAGCTTGTCGAACAGCTGCCTGCCCTCGTGGGCATTGCCGGTCATGTTCGCGAGGATGTGAAAACGATCGACACCGTGATAGCGGTTCAGCACCTTGATGAGTGCATAGGCATCGGTGAGCGAGGCGGGTTCGTCACATACCACAACCACGACCTCGTGTGCCGCACGGGTAAAGGTGATCACGCTCTCCGAAATGCCGGCCGCGATATCGACCAGCATCACATCCACGTCGTCATGCAGTTCGCTGAACGCACGAATAAGGCCGCCCTGCTCGGCGGTCGACAGGTTGAGCATACTCCTGGTCCCGGAAGAAGACGGCACGATGCGGAGGCCCGCCGGGCCTTCCACGATAACTTCATCGAGGGTCGCCTCGCCCGAAATCACGTGTGACAGGTTGCGCCGCGTATTGATTCCAAGCAGCACGTCGACGTTGGCCAGACCCAGGTCGGCATCCAGCAACATTACGTTTCTGCCCTGTTGTGCCATCGTTACGGCAAGGTTGATGGAGACGCTGGTCTTGCCGACGCCGCCCTTGCCGCTGGCCACGGCAATTACCTTGACCGGCCGCGGCAGGCCAATCCGGCGAAGACCCGCCGCCTGGTCTGTAATCCGTTCAGGCATGCGCGTGTACATGCGTCGCTGCCTCCACTTTGCTCAGGGCATGCAGCCAGGCTTCGTCGGATTGTGCCTTCGCACCGCGTTCTGCCAGCAACAAGGCATGCGCAGTCAGCTGGCGCGCCCGGGCCGGGTGAAAATCATCCGGCACCCGCTGGCCGTCACCGGTATAGACCAGTGGCAGGCCGTGCTTGATCAGCACCGAGAGCACACCTCCCAGGCTGGTTGCCTCGTCCACCTTCGTCAGTATGCACTTGTCCGGATGCAGCGCGCTGAAGGCCTGCAGCACATCATCGTTCACCGACAAGTGCCCGTTGGCAGCGAGCACGAGATAGCGCCTGATAACCGTGCCACCGGCATTCAGCATGGCAAACTTGTCCAGCAGGTCGGAATCGCGCTGGCTGGTTCCCGCGGTATCGATCAGGACCAGCTTCCGGTCATCCATCTGATTGAGGATGACACGCAACTCTTCCTCGTCGCCGGCGATATGCACCGGCACGCCCAGCAGTTTCCCGTAGGTACGCAGCTGTTCATGCGCTCCGATCCGGTAATGATCCATGGTTACCAGCGCGACGTGGCGCCGTCCGTGACGCAGCGCGAAACGCGCCGCGATTTTCGCGATGGTGGTAGTCTTGCCGACACCGGTCGGGCCGACCAGCGCAACCACCCCCCCGTCTTCCATCAGGTCATCGCCGGCAATCGGCAGCAAGTGCTCGAGTTCGGCCAGCGCTTGCTGCCAGCCGGCTTCGGTATCGTCGATGGCGCTGACCCGGTCGGCAATCCGGTTGGCAATCACCGGGTGCAGCTGCATGCGATCGAGCCGCTCGATGACGGCCGCGCGCACGGGTTCGCGCCGGCGCATGGCATCCCAGCCCAGTTGAGCCAGCGGGACTTCCAGCATGGCACGCAGCGCCCGGATTTCCTCCTGCATGCCGCTAACCACCTGGCTGTCTACCGGCGGTTGGACGGGCGCACTGCTACTGGCCGGCGCCGGGTGTTGCGTGACAGGTTTCGGTGCGGTGGCCGACGGCCGCGCATCCGCGCTGACCGGCGCCGTGGCAGTGGCGCCGCGCAGTTCCTCTTCGTAATCCACCGCGGCAATGATTTCGACGCCGTCGTCGGTCTTGCGGCTGGACAGGATCAATGCATCCGGTCCCAGCTCGTCGCTGACCTGTTGCATTGCGTGACGCATCTCCGATGCGCTGAATCGTTTCATTTTCATTATCCGCTACCTCCGTTTGACGACTCTCCATGTAACGACTTCATCCCCGGGTGCTCCGCCTAACCGGCCATCGCATAGGACTCTCCACCGATGGTGCCGACCACCCGGATCTGGCGGTTGTCGGGCACTTCGTTGTAGGACAGCACCTGCAGGCCCTGCACCGCACCGCGTACGAAACGTGCGAGCCACTGCCGCAGCACAGGCGACACCAGCAGCACCGCCGGCTCGCCGTTCATTTCCCGCTGCCGGGTGTTCTCGGCCAGCGACTTCAGCATGCCCTCGGCCAGTCCCGGCTCGATGCCCGGACCACCCTCCTGGGCACCCTGCATGGACTGAAGCAACAATTGTTCCAACTTTGGATCCAGCGCCATGGCCGGCAAACTCTCTTCCATCCCGTTGATTTTCTGGTAAATCATGCGGGAGAGGGTAATGCGTACCGCGGCAGTGAGGATGTCGGGATCCTGACTGCGCACACCTGCCTCCGCCAGCGTCTCGGCAATCGTGCGCATGTCACGGACCGGTACGCCCTCCTCGAGCAGGTTCTGCAGCACCTTCACCAGCACGCCCAGCGACAGCGTCTTGGGTACCAGCGTCTCGACCAGTTTTGGGGCGCTCTTCGCCAGCATGTCGAGCAACTGCTGCGCGGCTTCATGACCGAGCAGCTCGTGGGCGTGCTGCTGCAGCAGGTGACTGAGGTGCGTCGCCACGACGGTGCTGGCATCGACCACGGTATAGCCGAGTGTCTGTGCCTCGTCGCGCTGCCCGGCATCGATCCAGACTGCCGCCAGTCCGAACGCGGGGTCGTGCGTCTCGATACCCTTGAGCCTGCCGAACACCTTGCCGGGATTGATCGCGAGTTCCTTGTCGGGATACACCTCGGACTGCCCGACCGGCACGCCCATCAGGTTGATGCGGTAGCCGCCGGGTTGCAGGTCGAGGTTGTCGCGGATGTGCACCGGCTCTATCAGGAAGCCCAGTTCCTGTGACAACTTCTTGCGCACACCCTTGATACGCGACATGAGCTGGCCGCCCTGGTTGCGGTCGACCAGCGGGATCAGGCGATAGCCCACTTCCAGGCCGACGATGTCGACCGGCTGCACGTCGTCCCAGCTGAGGTCGGCATTCTGCCGGTCGGGTGCCGGTGCTTCCTGTTCCGCGGCCGTCTGCCTGGCCGCCGCCTGTCGCTGTTGCCTGACCATGTGCGCCAGCGCACCGATGACGGCCGCGATGGTAATGAACACCACGTTGGGCATGCCGGGCACGATACCGAGTACGCCGACGATGGCGGCCGTCACGGTCAGCGCGCGCGGATTGCTGAACAGCTGTTTGATGAACTGCTCGCCCATGTCCTGAGAGGAAGACACGCGGGTCACGATAATGGCCGCGGCCGTGGACAGCACCAGCGAGGGAATCTGCGCCACCAGGCCGTCGCCGATGGTCAGCAGGATGTAGTTCTGCGCCGCGTCGGCCAGCGACAGGCCGTGCTGGATCATGCCTACCGCGAAACCACCGATGATATTGATGAACAGGATCAGCAGGCCAGCGACTGCATCGCCGCGCACGAACTTGCTGGCGCCGTCCATGGCGCCGTAGAAATCCGCCTCGTTCGCTATCTCCTCGCGGCGTGCGCGTGCCTCTTCCTGGGTGATCAGGCCGGCATTGAGATCGGCGTCCACGGCCATCTGCTTGCCGGGCATGGCATCGAGGGTGAAGCGGGCGCTCACTTCCGAGATACGCCCGGCGCCCTTGGTCACCACGACAAAGTTGATGATCATCAGGATCGCGAATACCACCAGGCCGACGGCATAGTTGCCGCCCACCACGAATTCGCCGAATGCCTCGATCACGTGACCGGCGGCCGCGGTACCCTCGTGGCCGTTCAGCATGATCACGCGCGTGGAGGCGACGTTCAGCGCGAGGCGCAACAGGGTCGCGATCAGCAGTACGGTCGGAAAGATCGCGAACTCCAGCGGCTTGATCGTGTACACCGCCACCAGCAGCACGATCAGGCTCAGGGCGATATTGAAGGTGAATACCAGGTCCAGCACCATCGGCGGCAGCGGCAGCACCATCATGCCGAGCAACATGACCAGCAGCAGCGGCGTGCCGAGACCTATCAGCATGCGTGGCCTGAACAACCGGGATGTGGTTACATTATCCATGCTATATCCTGCACTCTGAATTTACTGGTCCCTGCGCAAATCCGGTGGTATCGGGAATTCCTGCGGCAGCACCGGCGGTTTCCTTGCACTGCTGCTGACTGCGCGCAACTGGTAGACGTAGGCCAGCAGCTGCGCCACTGCGACATAAAGCCCGGCCGGAATTTCCTGTCCGATTTCCGCGTTGTAATACAGCGCGCGCGCCAGCGGCGGCGCCTCGACGAGGGTGACGTCGTTGGCCACGGCTACCTTGCGGATTTCCGCGGCGATCAGGTCGGCACCGGAGGCAACCACCTTCGGCGCGCCCATGTCGGCCTGGTCGTAACGCAGCGCGACAGCGTAGTGCGTCGGATTGGTCACCACGACATCCGCGCCTGGCACATCATGCATCATGCGCTGCTGCGCCATGCGTCGCTGCACGGTGCGAATACGCCCCTTGAGTTCGGGACTGCCCTCGGTCTGCTTGTTCTCGTCCTTGACTTCCTGCTTGGTCATCTTCAGTTTGTTGGTGTGATCCCAGAGCTGGAACGGCACGTCCACGGCCGCGATCAGGATCAACACCGCGCTCATGCCGACGAATGACCAGGCGATGATGTGCGCGGCATGCAGCAGTCCGGCTTCCAGCGGCTCGCTGCCGAGCACGAACAGCTCGCCGGCACGCTGCCTGAGCAGGATGCCGCACACTACCGCCACGACCAGGAATTTCGCGAACGACTTGAGCGCCTCGACCGGTGCGCGCAGCGAAAAGATGCGGCCGAGCCCCGTGACGGGATCGAGCTTGCCGAAGTTCAGCGCCAGCGCCTTAGGACTGAAAGACCAGCCGCCCAGCGCCATTGGCGCCAGCAATGCAACCACGAACAGCAATAGCAGGAACGGCGCAAGCGCCAGCAGCACCTCGACCAGCACCTGGCCCATGAACGGCTGCAGTGTGAGCGGGTCGAACAGGCTGTCCCGTGTGCGCGTAAACGCCGCTGTCATCTGGCGAGCCAGGCCATCGGTCATGGTGCTGCCGAAGGCAATCAGGCCGCCGGAGGAAGCCAGCATCAGCAACACGGTGTTGAGATCGCGCGAGCGCGGAACCTGGCCCTTCTCGCGGGCCTCCTGCTGGCGTTTGGGAGTGGCGCGTTCGGTGCGCTCCATGCCGCTTTGTTCAGCCATGGCTCAGCTTCCCGCCACCAGCGAACCCAGCAGTGCAAAGGCATCCAGCATGAGGTTCGACACATGCGGCGTCATGCCCGGAAGGCTTACCATGATCACGATGAAACCGGCCCCCATCATGACCGGAAAGCCCACCCCGAATATATTCAGCTGCGGCGCGGCGCGGCTCATCACGCCGAACGCCAGGTTGATCAGCAGCAAGGCGGCGATCCCGGTCAGCGCGATCAGCACGGCACCGGCAAACATGCGGCCGCCCCAGTTTACCAGCTCCCACAAACCGGCTGCGGACAGCCCGACCATGCCGACCGGCAGTGTCTGGAAGCTGTCGATAAGGATCTGCACCAGCAGCAGGTGACCGTTAAGCGCGAGGAATATCAGCGTGGCCAGCGTCAGGTAATACTGCGCGACCACCGGCACCTGCACACCGTTCTGCGGATCCACCGCGTTGGCAAAACCGAGGCCCATGCTCATGGCGATCGACTGCGCACCGATCACTATCGCCGCGAATACCATCTGCAGGGTGAAACCCATGGCCAGCCCGATCAGCACCTGCTGCACACTGATCACCAGGCCCTGCGCGCTGAGCGGATCGATATCCACCACATCCTGCGACACCATCGGCGCCATCATCAGCGCAAGGACCAGCGCCAGCGCCAGCCGTACGCGTACCGGCACCATGCGCGCACCGAACACCGGCGCGGCCACCAGCATGGCGCCGATGCGCATGAACGGCCACAGGAAGGCGGCCACCCAGGCGTTCAGTTGCAGGCTGCTGATGGTGATCATGCCGCGTCCTGCTCAGCCGATCAGCGCGGGGATGTTTTCGAACAGCCGCCGCGTGAAATCCACCACCAGGTTTATCATCCACGTCCCGGCAAGCAGCAGCATCACCGCTATCATGGCGAGCTTGGGGATGAAGCTGAGGGTCATTTCCTGTATCTGGGTGGCGGCCTGGAACATGCCGACCAGCAGGCCGACGGCCAGCGCCGACCCCAGTATGGGCGCGGACATGAGCACCGTGATCTTGATGGCCTCCTGCCCGATCAGAATTACACTTTCCGGCGTCATTGCATTGTCCTCCGCGGATCAGACTGCATGACCGCACTGCGGCCGGGCAGTCTGCTAAACATAGAAACTCGATGCCAGCGTCCCCATGATCAGGGCCCAGCCATCGACCAGCACGAACAGCATGATCTTGAATGGCAGTGATATGATCATGGGCGACAGCATCATCATGCCCATCGACATCAGCACGCTGGCCACCACCAGGTCGATGACCAGGAACGGGATCAGCACCAGGAAGCCGATCTGGAAGGCAGTCTTGAGCTCGCTGGTCACGTACGCCGGCACCAGCAGCGAAAACGGCACCGTCTCGCGTGATTCCAGCGCGCTGTCGTCGTAGTGTGCGATATCGGCGAACATGCCAAGGTCGGATTCACGCGTCTGGTCCAGCATGAAGCCGCGCAGTGGCGCAGCGCTCTGCGCCAGCGCCTGTTCCGAGGTGATCTGCTCGTCGAGATACGGTTTCACGCCATCGTTGTAGATCTTGCCGAATACCGGCGACATCACGAACAGGGTAAGGAACAGCGACAGCCCGATCAGGATCTGGTTGGACGGCGTCTGCGCCGTACCGATCGCCTGGCGCAGGATGGCCAGCACGATAATGATGCGCGTGAACGAGGTCATCGAGATCAATGCGGCCGGCAACAGCGACAACGCCGTCATCATGGCCAGCACCTGGATGCTCAGCGACCAGGTTTCACCCCCGTCGCCGGCCGGCGCCATTGTCACGGCCGCCAGTCCCGGCGCCGAAATGGCCGGCCCGAACGGCAGTACCAGCAACAGCAGGCCCGCAAGCACTGCGAATTTCTTCATCTCTGCTTCTCCCCCCCCATCACGTGCTTCAGGCGCTCCGCAAAATTTACCGGCGCGGTTTTCGGCGGCGCCACCGCGCTTACCTTTTCATCCAGTACATGCACCCTGTTGACCCGGCCCGGCGCCACGCCCAGCAGTACCTGGGTGTCGCCGACCTGAACCAGCACGATGCGTTCGCGCGCGCTGAGCGCAATGCCGTCAATGACGCGCAGCGTGCCGTGCGCCGACGCGCGCAGGCCGCCGGCACGCTTCAGCAGCCACGCCAGCACGACGATGCTGAGCAGCACGATGGCCAGCCCGGCAAGAAACTGCAGCATGAAGCCGCCATCCATCACCTCATGGGCCATGCCGATCGGTGACGGGGCCTTTTCGGCGGCCTGCAGCGGGACGGCGGCAGGCAGCACCAGCAGCAGGCAGGCAAGCTGCCGCAACAGGTCTATAACAGGCATTCTGCGCATGTCGTTCATCCCGTTACTTGAGCGTCTTGACCCGTTCGGACGTGCTGACGACGTCGCTGAGACGGACACCGAACTTGTCATTCACCACCACCACCTCGCCGTGCGCGACCAGCGTGCCGTTGACCAGCACATCCAGCGGCTCGCCGGCCATGCGGTCCAGTTCCACGACCGAGCCGCGTGCCAACTGCAGCAGGTTCTCAATGCTGATTTTCGACCGCCCGATCTCCATGGAGAGCGTTACCGGGATATCGAGAATCACGTCCAGGCTGGTTTCGCCCTTGCGGGCACCGCCGGCGTCCTCGCCGAGTTCCTGGAACGCGGCACGCTCGTAATCGGAAGCGGTCGCCGCGGCGGCGCCGGTCTGCTCCTGCGCCGCCGCAGCCTTCGTGCCCTGCATATCCCTTTCTTCCGTCTGCTCAGTCATGATGTGCTCCTGCTATTTGCTGCGTCGTGTTTTGTCATTGCGTTCGACCTCACTTTCCACCTTGACCGCGTTGTGCTCCCGGTAGACACCGAACTGCCCCCTGAACAGCGGCACATCGCCGACACGCAGGGTCACCTGCCCGGGCATGTTCACCGGAATGATGTCACCCGGCCGCATGCCGACCACGTCACGCAGGGTCAGCGCGGTCTCGGCCATCCTGCCGTAGATCTCCACCTCGGCATCCTGCAGATTCTGCTGCAGGGCCTGCAGCCAGTTGCCGTGATTGGCGGACATGCTCTTGCGCTGTCCGCCGTCCAGCAGGTCGCGGATCGGCTCGATCATCGAGACCGGCAGACCGATATGGAATTCGCCGCCGCTGTCCTCGAAATCCATGCGGAAGCTGGAGATGATGAGCATCTCGCGCGAACCCGCCAACGAGGAGTACTGCGGATCGGCCTCGGACCGGATAAAGCGCGCCTCGACCGTAAGCACCTTTTCCCAGGCGGCGGCGAGATCCTGCAGGGTCTGATTCAGGACCAGCTGGATGACGCGGCTTTCGGTCGGTGTGAATTCGCGTCCGATCATCTGGTTGCGATACTTGCCTGAGCCGCCGAAATAGATATCCACCACGCTGAACACCAGCGCCGGGTCCAGCACCACCAGCGCCTCGCCGGCAAGCGGGTTGATATTGATGAAATTCAGGCTGACCGGCAGCCCGAGACTGTGGATGTAGTCTGTGGTGCGTACCGTCTGCAGGCCTTCCTCGGCGATCTCGACGCGCCGTTGCAGCATCTGTTCGAAGCCGTCTTCCAGCTGACGCACGAAGCGCGCGTTGATCTTCTCCAGCACCGGCAGCTGGCCGCGCACGATATGATCCTGGTCCATCAGGTCATACGGCAGCACCTCGCCCCCGGGCGCCGGCGGGGCACCACCGACCTCGCCGGCGGCGACACCATCAAGCAACGCGCCGACTTCCTCTTCCGAAAGTATTTCGTTATCGCTCATGACGGCTAGTGCACGGTGTCCTGCGGTGCCCTGACGTGGCACGGTGGTTCGGCAGTGCGGAATGCGCTGACATTTTCCGGATGGATTGCGCACCCGGGCCTTCCAGCAAGGCCATCCGTGGCCCGCGCCTTGCCATCAACCGCGCCTGCGGCAGGCGTTACCGGTTCAGGCGCACTGTCGTGAATGGTCCGGGCAGCAACGCCGCCGTTGCCCCGCGACAGCACCACCGCCATGACAGAAAGAACGATCTTCTTCATAAGCAAACCTGCCT
>Ga0210097_1000307_pt1 | contig 19136 bp, 19 predicted proteins | sample Joice_CattailNLA_2_FD_185521 | JGI IMG/M metagenome (GOLD analysis project Ga0210097, IMG submission 185521) | Wetland microbial communities from San Francisco Bay, California, USA, that impact long-term carbon sequestration - Joice_CattailNLA_D2... | ecosystem: Environmental > Aquatic > Marine...
ACCGCCCTTGCCGGGACCACGCGAAAGATTGTGATGCACACGATATCCCTCGAAATGGGCCAGCGTACCGTCATCGCGATGGATCGGTATCCCGACATTCAGCACACGTTTTGGATGCTTCAGTGTTTCCAGCCAGTAGCCGAGTTTTCCGAGGTGAGGCGCCACGCGGTCGATCTGCTCGATGAAACTGGCCCAAGGCTGGGGGTTTGCAGGGTCGAGAAAAGACAACATCTTGTTTTTCGTTACCTGAGTATTCATCTCTTTTCCTCTTTCTTTCTACTGTTCATACAATCACACGCCGTCAAACTGCATACAAATTACACGGTATCTTTTTAATTGAGTGCCCGCTTTGATAAAAACGCTGAAGTATCGTGAATATCCCAGACCACCCGTTCGCAGCCGCATCATATTTTGTCATTCAATATAGCGAAGCAGTGTCGCATTTGTTTTACTCGCCGCCGGTTTAAGGAAAGTAGAATGCAGCTCTATCTTACCGTCAGTTATACTTTCGCTTCTTGTCACCAAGGAGAAATGTCATGGCAACTGCAACAGTGAAGGTTGAACAGATCAGCAGCAGCGCATCCAGGGGTAACGCCCGAGGACATGAACTGGTCATGGATCGTCCGGAAGCCAAGGGTGGCACCAATGCCGGTATGATGGGCGGTGAAGCGATGTTGAACGGCCTGGGTGGTTGTTTCATGAGCAATCTGCTGGCGGCCGCCAAGGCCAGGAATATAGAAATACAAAATGCCCGTGCGGAGATCGAGGGCGATATGGCGGATGCGCCATCACGTTTTACCGCGATCCGCATGACGGTATCCGCTCAATGCAATCCGCCCGAAGAACTGGACAAACTGGTCACGATCGCAGAACGCGGATGCATCTCGGCCAATACCTTGCGTGCAGCTGTCGAACTGAGCATCAAGGTCGTGCAGCCGGGTTGATTTCCGGTTAATCCCAGGCAAAGAACTGGGGATCCTCAGCCGATCGACAGCACGAGTTGTCGCTCTTGTGGTTGCTGCTTTATTTTTCAGGTGTAGCTTCTGTTTTGGGTACCACTGCCACCTTTCTTTTCGCACCCGAGGTCGTTTTTTTTACGGGCGTTCTTGTCTTTTTTGTAGCCGCAGTTACACGGTTAGCCACCTTGACAACTTTTTTCTTTGCAATTGAAGCTGCTTTTTGTGCGGCCTTTTCTGCCTTCCTGGTTTTCACGGCAAGATTTTTGGCTGCCTTGGCTACTTTTTTCTTTGCGGTTGAAGCCGCTTTTTGAGCGGCCTTTTCTGCCTTCCTTGTTGTCGCGGCAAGATTTTTGGCTGCCTTGGCTACTTTTTTCTTTGCGGCTGTGACGGCTTTTTGTGCGGCCTTTTCTGCCTTCCTGGTCTTCGCGACTACACTTTTCGCCGCCTTGTTCACCTTTTTCTTTGCAGTCGAAGCCGCCTTTTTCGTGGACTTCTCAGCCCTTTTTAAACTACTCCCGATTGATTTCAATTTCACCATGATGTACTCCAATTAATTGAGATTGCCAGTTGACTGTGTTTAAACAAGCGTAATGGTACTAACATACCAACAACACAAAATGCATTTTGCACAATGCGCCATCCCAATCACTGGGCCAACAAGAGTATATATTCTCCGAACATCAATTGCAGAGAAATCGGAAATATTTGCCAGGCCAAAGTAGATCGATGTCCCATTAATGATCGGTATGGACGATACAAGAGTTGAATTGTGAACTTTCACGTGCGGTGGGCAGGATGGAAAATCTAAGAGCGCTGCTAAGGAACATTAACGGCCATGGTTACAAAGCCTATAAGGCTCTGAAAGGGAGCTATCTGTTTGATGGCTACCGACTCAACATCGATCATGTCCAGGGTGATCCTTTTGCACAACCTTCACGGACAAGTATCAAAATTTCATCAACGGATGCTTCCCTTCCCTCGGATTTCTGGTCCGGCAAGTCTAGAAAGACTGCCGCGGAGGATTTTTTGGCAAGGGCTGTCGAGATGGCGATCAGCGCACACGTAATGGGGCATCGGGGGATAGGGAAGAGTGGAGAAATCCGTATCGAAACGAGTGGCCAGCAGATATTGGTCAGAAACTCGGTACTGATCGATAGTACAGGTATCGAGGCAAGATTGACGATAGGTTTGCCTGCTGCAGGGCGGCAGATTCTTGCAAAGGATGCCGAAGAGATGTTTTTCGTGGAACTCCCAAAGATCGTCTCTGCCGGTCTTTATTTCGAGAATCTGGATCAGGACCAATTCAAAAGGCATGTCGAGTGCGCCGAGGATCAGGAATTTTTGCGTGGCCAGCTCCGGCACAACGATCTTGCCGCTTTTGTGGCTGACAATTCAATATTGCCAAGACGAAGCGGTATCGATGACAGGCCCCTAGAAGCAGATGCGCTTCCCTTTGTTTCACCGGTATCACTGTCCCGTACATTTACCTTGCCAAACAGGGGCAAGGTCAGTGGCATGGGCATTCCCCGCGGGGTGACACTGATCGTCGGGGGAGGCTTCCATGGCAAATCAACACTCCTTCATGCTTTGGAAAGAGGTGTCTATAACCATATTCCCGGCGATGGCAGGGAACTGGTTGCCACGGACCCCAGCGCCGTCAAGATCCGTGCTGAAGACAACCGGGCAGTTTCGAATATCGATATCAGTGCGTTCATCGATCGGCTTCCCTTCGGCAGGGATACCACAAGTTTTTCCACGGAGAACGCAAGCGGAAGCACATCACAAGCTGCGAACATCATCGAAGCGTTGCAAGACGATGCATCGTTGCTGCTGATCGACGAAGATACATCGGCAACCAATTTCATGATACGCGATGCCCGGATGCAAAAGCTTGTTGTCAGGGACAAGGAACCGATCACCCCGTTTCTGCATCGCGTTCGGGAGCTATATCGCGATCTTGGCGTGTCCTCCATCATCGTCATGGGCGGTTCCGGGGATTATTTCGAGGTAAGCGATACGGTCATCATGATGGATGCGTACAAACCTGAGGATGTCACCCTCCAGGCGCATGCTCTTGTAGACCGTGTCAGGGTAAAGGAACTGCCGAATGACATTCCTCCTATCGTAGATATATCAGCACGACGGCCGGATACAGAACGATTGGATCCCCGTCGCGGAAACAAGGATGTCTGTATCGAATCGCGGCGAGTTGATACGCTGCTTTATGGTGAGCATGAAATCGATCTGGGCAAAGTAGAACAGTTGATCGATATCGGCCAGACACTCGCGATCGGTCTGATCATTTTTTATTATGCAGTCAACTATGCTGATAGAACGAAAAACCTTGCAGCGGGCCTGAAGCTGGTTCTAAAGGACGTGGAAGAAAAAGGACTCGATATATTGTCCCCATGGAAAACCGGCACGCTTGCCTTGCCGCGACTGCATGAGGCGGCGGCGGCGATCAACCGGATACGCGAGCCGGAATAAAACGTAGTTATTTTCAACACAACATGCTCTTCATCCAGCACCGGAATATATTTCGACCTGGTATATAGTTGTCCGGGTCATTTCGACCGGTTCCTTGTTCCCGCTTTGTTTTTTGGCGATTTTGGTTTTTGTGTCCCGGATTGGCTCGCTTGCCTGAGATGATCGATGAAAGTCTTCGCAATAATGGACAGCTGTTTGCCGGCGGGATAGGCGAAATACCATTGACGCTTGATCGGGAAGCCTTGAACATCCAGCACCGCCAACTGTCGGTTCGGCGCATCCATCTCCAGGGTATGGCGAGACAACACCGAAATACCCAACCCGCCCATCACGGCCTGCTTGATAGCTTCGTTGCTGCCCAACTCCATGCGCATCCTGATTTTGAGTCCCGATTCGTCGAACAACCGCTCTGTCGCGATGCGTGTCCCCGATCCTTTTTCCCGCAGCAAGAACGGTTCGCTGGATAATCTCGACAGCGGGATTTTTTTCTTGTTTGCCAGCGGATGATAGGCCGGCGCGATCACCACCAGGAAGTTCTCCAGAAAGGCTTCCTCCACGACATCCGCATCTGCCGGCGGCAACCCCAGGATATACAGGTCATCCAGATTGTTGGCCAGCCTGTCCAGCACGCGCTCGCGGTTGGACACGATCAGCGACGCGTCCACTCCGGGGTACTTCTGGCAGAACGTGCCCAGCAGGCGCGGCGCAAAGTATTTTGCCGTGGTCACGACGGCAAGCCTGAGCTTGCCGGTCTTGAGCCCCTTCATGTCCGCCACGATCATTTCGAAATTTGACAGGTGCTCGGATATCCCGCGGCAGGTTCGATGCAACTCCTGACCAATATCGGTGAGATAAATCTTCTTCCCCACCTGTTCGAACAGCGGCAATCCGACTGTATCGGATAGTTTCTTGATCTGCATCGATACCGTGGGCTGGGTCAAAAACATCTCCTCGGCAGCGCGCGTAAAGCTGCCCAGCCGGGCGATGGCTTCAAACAATTCAAGTTGGCGCAAAGTACTGTGGCGCATGGCGTATAGATTCTGATGTATAGATATTAATCTATCATAAATATAGAAATAATTGACTGTTATAGATAGTTATTTTTTTGCATGATGTCAACCAACGCGATGACTTGCATACCAGCCCGGCCTCTAAATGGCTGAGCTCGAATTCCGGTATTGCCCAGCGCGGGTTTTCAACATCAGGAGATAATCATGGCATCTGAAACATTAAAGGAAGGAAAAGAACGCTACAAGTCCGGTGTGATACCTTACAAAAAGATGGGCTATTGGGAACCCGACTACAAGGTCAAGGATACCGATGTCATCGCACTGTTTCGCATCACCCCCCAACCCGGCGTCGATCACGAAGAAGCAGCTGCCGCAGTCGCGGGGGAATCGTCCACCGCCACATGGACTGTGGTGTGGACCGACAGGCTGACTGCCTGCGAGCTGTACCGTGCCAAGGCATACAAGAGTGAATTGGTGCCGAACACCGGTCCGGGCACCAAGAACGAAGCACAGTACTTCGCCTACATCGCCTATGACCTCGACCTGTTCGAGCCCGGCTCAATCGCCAACCTGACCGCATCCATCATCGGCAACGTGTTCGGCTTCAAGGCAGTGAAGGCGTTGCGCCTCGAAGACATGCGTATCCCGGTCGCGTATCTGAAGACCTTCCAGGGTCCCGCCACCGGCATCGTGGTGGAACGCGAGCGTCTCGACAAATTCGGCCGGCCGCTGCTCGGCGCGACCACCAAGCCCAAGCTCGGCTTGTCCGGCCGCAACTACGGGCGCGTGGTGTACGAGGCCCTGAAGGGCGGACTCGACTTTGTGAAGGACGACGAGAACATCAATTCTCAACCGTTCATGCACTGGCGCGATCGCTTCCTGTATTGCATGGAAGCGGTGAATCGCGCTTCCGCCGCAACCGGTGAAGTCAAGGGCCACTATCTCAACGTCACCGCCGGCACGATGGAGGACATGTACGAGCGTGCCGAGTTCGCCAAGAGCCTCGGTTCGTGCATCGTCATGATCGATCTGGTCATCGGTTACACCGCGATCCAGTCGATGGCCAAATGGGCACGCAAGAACGACATGATCCTGCATCTGCACCGCGCCGGCAATTCCACTTACTCGCGCCAGAAGAATCACGGCATGAATTTCCGCGTGATCTGCAAGTGGATGCGCATGGCGGGCGTGGACCACATCCATGCCGGCACTGTGGTCGGCAAGCTCGAGGGCGATCCGCTGATGATCAAGGGTTTCTACGATACGCTGCGCGACACGCACACGCCGCAGAGCCTGGAGAACGGACTTTTCTTCGAACAGGACTGGGCCTCGTTGAACAAGGTGATGCCGGTTGCTTCCGGTGGTATCCATGCCGGCCAGATGCACCAGTTGCTGCATTACCTGGGCGAAGATGTCATCCTGCAGTTCGGCGGCGGCACCATCGGCCATCCGATGGGCATACAGGCCGGCGCGGTCGCCAACCGTGTCGCGCTGGAAGCGATGATCATGGCGCGCAATGAAGGCCGCGATTACCTGAAGGAAGGTCCGCAGATCCTCGAAGCCGCCGCGAAATGGTGCTCCCCGCTCAAGGCCGCACTGGATACATGGAAGGACATCACTTTCAACTACGATTCAACCGACACCGCTGACTTCGTTCCATCCGTCACTGCCAACGTGTAATCACTATCAAGGAGAACAAATCATGATGACCAATCCGGGCAATCGCCTCACACAGGGGCAATTTTCGTTCCTACCCGACCTGACCGACGAACAGATCTCCGCGCAAATCAAATACGCGCTGAAAAACGGCTGGGCGGTCAGTGTCGAATATACCGACGATCCGCACCCGCGCAACACTTATTGGGAAATGTTCGGCATGCCGATGTTCGACCTCAAGGATCCAGCCGGGATCATGATGGAGATCAACAGTTGCCGCAAAACTTTTCCCAACCATTACATTCGCGTGACGGCGTTCAACTCCATCCGTGGCGTGGAAAGCCCGACCATGTCCTACCTCGTGAATCGCCCCAAGATAGAGCCGGGATTCGGCCTGTCTCGGCAGGAAGGAAGTGGACGCAGCGTCCATTACACTATCCACTCCTATGCCACCGACAAACCTGAGGGTGAGCGGTATTGACTTGTTTGATGCTGCTATCCCGATGGCGGGTCATATCGCAGCCCGCCATTTTCAACCCGGTCATCGGAATTTTTCATGAGTGAAGCAAAACAAACTGATTCAATGCTGTCGGACGACACCCCGGTAGACTTGAAGGCGGAACTGGAGGCATCCAACGTACAAGAGGTGCTGGACAAACTCGACCGGGAGTTGATAGGACTCAAGCCGGTCAAGACGCGTATCAGCGAGATCGCCGCTCTGCTGTTGGTCGATCGCCTGCGAAAGAAATTCGCACTGAGTTCTGAAACGCCCACTTTGCACATGAATTTCACAGGCAATCCCGGCACCGGGAAAACCACCGTCGCTTCGCGCATGGCGGAAATCCTGCATCGCCTGGGTTATGCGCGCGAAGGCCATCTGGTCTCCGTCACACGAGATGATCTGGTCGGGCAATACATCGGTCATACCGCGCCCAAAACCAGGGAAATCATCAAAAAAGCGATGGGCGGCGTGCTATTCATCGACGAAGCCTATTACCTATACAAACCGGAAAACGAGCGTGATTATGGGGCGGAATCGATCGAGATATTGCTGCAGGTGATGGAAAACAATCGCGACGATCTGGTCGTGATCCTCGCCGGATACAAGGATCGCATGGACAAGTTCTTCAACAGCAATCCCGGGATGCGCTCGCGCATCGCCCACCATGTCGATTTCCCCGACTACAGCGCGGACGAATTGCTCGCGATCGCCAAGCTGATGCTGGCGCAACAGAACTACCGCTTCAGTTCGGCGGGCGAGAAGGCATTTGCAGAATACATCCCGTTGCGCATGAAGCTGGAGCATTTTGCAAATGCACGCTCTATACGCAACGCGCTGGACCGTGCGCGGTTGCGCCAGGCCAACCGGCTGTTCGCCTCAAGCGGAAAGAAACTGAACAAATCCGATCTCATCACGATAGAGGCCGAGGATATCGTGCTAAGCAGGGTGTTCGGCGAAGGAGACAAAAAATAGCCGGGCTATCGACAAGCCATGAGACGTTCAACAACAAACAGTGAGCGGTCATGAATCTGATGCGCGACATGACGCCGATCCGCAGCATCCCCCACACGCTGGAGGCCGCTCTCTATAACCGGGCCAGGCTTGCATTGTTGCGTATCGGCAATCCATTAGAGCTGGAACTGGAAGGTCTGGCGATCGACATCGTGCTGGAAAACACCTGTTGGGTCGGCTACCACAGTCATCAGACATCGCTGCCCTTGATCGCATGGGATGGATTCGATACCGGCCGCAGCGCGCTGGATGCACCGGTCTCATGCACAGTGCATCTGTATCACCACCATTCATGGCTACTAATGCCGCGTATATTGCTTACGCTGGAAAAAGTTTTAAGACTTCAGTTGGCGAGTTGATTCCGAAGGCACCCGGAAATCAATGGAGGCAGTCAGGTCTCGCTGAATAATCCAAGAAACAGGTTGGCGAGCAAAATAACCAAGCCCAACAACAAGCCCCCTACGCCGACAATGACCAACAATTCCGTAAGCGGATGTTCATGTGCTGCATCTCTGCCGATGGAGGGTGCCAGTAGAAATATCGTAAACCATGCGAGCGGATAAAAGCTCCCGAGGCCGATCAATATCCCCGCTATCTGTTTGTATTTCTCCTTGAGGCGGGATGCAGCAACAAGCAGCAACAAGCCGATGGAAAATGCGGCGATCCCGGTGGCGTGAAAATGCGCCCGCTGTGCAAAACGCCATATCTTGCCCGGGCTTTTTTCGTCATGAACTTCCGGGTGAGCGGCGACCCCTTGCTCGATATATGTCTGGAAAAGATCCTCGTTCACCCCGAACGTGACGCCGAGACCGATACCGAAGATCAGCCCGAGCATTACCAGAACAAGACCGTATTTGATGCTTTTCAGATTGATGGACATAAAAGTTCTCCGGAATATTCTTGGCGGTTGGAAGTTTGTGCCGGTCAGCAATATAAAATCTAGAGTGATGCGAATGCATGAAATGCGATCGATACATGGTCGATCCGGCTGTTTTGTTTGACTGCCCGTTATTTTAATACATGCCGGGAAGAATGTCCTCCAGAGGAATTCGCCGGTTGTCGTTACTGCGATGTGTCTATCGCTGCCTTTGCGAAATGTGTGGTCCGGCTACAATTGGTATGTAGCTACGTAATGCGTGGTTTCCCTGTGCTCGTTCTTCACGGCGGTAATAGTGATGCCCATTGTAAATTCACGTTCCCGTTTGTCCTTGATACGAATATCCGATACCCAGGAGCCATTTTGCAGCAAATGGTCCCACATGTTTTTGTAATAATCCCTACTATTACGGTCTGCCTGCAGGATACGAGGATTTTTTCCGATGATTTCTTCCGGGTTATAGCCGGTCATGGTTAAAAATGCCTTATTGGCCAGGAGGATGTTGGCTTGAGGATCGGTGATCAGGATGGGATCCTTGCTTTCGAAGGCTACCGAAACGGTACGCAATTCTTCTTCTGCCTTTCTGAGGTCGGCAATGCTTTTCATCAGGGGACGAAAAACCAGAAAGTAGAAAATCGGAAAATTAAGCGTGGCCAGCGTTGTCGAATCCAGCAGGAACATGACTGTCTTCGGCATCGGAGGTAGCGACTCCAGGGTAATCGTCACCAGCAGTTCTATCAGGAATACCGAGACCGTCAGCAGAATCAGCAGTCTTGTTACCGACTGATGATTTTTATGCTGCGATGACATACTCGTATCTGACATGGATCAGGGTACCAGTAGTTTTTCCATGTAATCGAAGAGGTCCTGCGACCGATCTATCAAGTTGCCGGATGTAATACCCGGTAATTTAGACTTTTTAACGGTCGCGGAATTGACCGGCTCGATATGAGAATCGAGAAACACGTTCCAGCCGATAACTAACCGTTAACTGACAGTCATATCTGACTGTTCGTCGTATTAAAAGGTTCAGATAAATTTTTTATCTTTTCGAAACAGCAAATTCCAAAATAACCTGTGTAAAATTTGGTTTCGCGCTTTGGCAATACCGCCGCTTACTCCTGTTCATGGGGGCGCATCATGAAAATCGATCTCCTCGCAAAATATTTTCTCGCCTTGGCACTGGTTCTCTTCCAGCTCGTCACGCAAGCCGCTTCGCAAGTACCGGTTGCCGCCGAGAATGGCATGGTTGTTACAGCCCAGCACTTGGCGACCCGTGCCGGCGTCGATGTTCTTAAGAACGGTGGCAATGCGGTGGATGCTGCCGTCGCGGTCGGCTATACGTTGGCCGTGGTCTACCCGGCGGCCGGCAATCTCGGCGGTGGCGGATTCATGACGATACATCTGGCAGACGGCCGCAACACTTTTCTCGATTTCCGCGAAAAGGCACCCTTAACGGCGTCCGAAAACATGTATCTCGACGAGGATGGCAACGTCGTGAAGGGCTTGAGTACTTACGGTCATCTCGCTGTCGGCGTACCAGGTACCGTGTCGGGCATGGAGATGGCGCTCTCTGAATACGGCACGATGAACCGCGCCAAGTTGCTTGCCCCGGCGATCAGGTATGCACAGGAAGGATACATGCTCGAACAGGGCGACATCGACATGTTGATGACCGCGACCGATGCATTCAAAAAGGACCCTGCCTCCGCGGAGATATTCCTGAACAATGGCGAGCCTTTCAAAGTCGGTCAGAAGCTGGTGCAAAAAGATCTTGCGAAAACGCTACGGCGCATCAGCGAGAAGGGCGCGGACGGTTTCTATAAAGGCAAGGTCGCTGCGGCGATCATCGCGAGCAGTTGGGCGGGCCAGGGCATACTCATGCAGGCCGACTTCGACCGTTATCAGACGCGCGAACTCGAACCGATCGAGTGCGAATACCGCGGCTACGGTATCGTTTCGGCGCCGCCGCCAAGTTCCGGTGGTGTAGCGATCTGCGAGATATTGAATATCCTCGAGGGTTACCCGCTCAAGGAGCTTGGCTTTCGCTCTGCGCAATCGGTGCAATACCAGATCGAGGCGATGCGCCATGCATTCGTCGATCGCAACAGTTATCTCGGCGATCCGGACTTCGTAGACAATCCACTGGGTCGACTGCTCGACAAGGGCTATGCCGCACAGATCCGCGCGGTGATCGCATCTGACAAGGCCGGCGTTTCAAATGAAATCGCACCCGGTGTCGCACCGCATGAGGGCAGCAACACCACGCACTATTCGATCGTCGACAAGTGGGGCAATGCAGTCTCGGTGACATACACTTTGAATGACTGGTTCGGCGCCAAGATCACTGCCGCGAAGACCGGTGTGTTGCTGAATAACGAGATGGACGATTTCACCATTAAGGCCGGCGAAGCGAATCTATATGGCCTGATACAGGGCGGCGCAAACATGATCGAACCCGGCAAACGTCCGCTAAGCTCGATGAGTCCGACCATAGTCACCAAGGATGGCAATCCGGTGATGGTGCTCGGTACGCCGGGTGGCAGTCGCATCATCACGACGGTGCTGCTCACGATACTCAATGTGATCGATTATGGAATGGACGTTCAGGAAGCGGTGGATGCACCGCGCTTCCACCAGCAATGGCTGCCGGATGTGACGAATGCCGAGCCCTATGCGCTCAGCCCCGACACACGCAATATCCTTGAGGGTTGGGGCCAGAAATTCGGCGAACCGCCGCCGGCCAACCAGGTCGCGGCGATCCTGGTGGGAGCACCGAAACTTGATGGCGAACCGGTGGGCAAGTACCGCTACTATGGTGCGATCGATCCGCGCCGCAACAGCGGGCTGGCATTGGGATATTGATGCTACAAATTCACAGACATTCTAAATCTGGCATGTTGATCAATTAAACTGAAAATCCAATGAAAAAAAGGCCCCTGAACCGGGATGAGGTCAGGGGCCAACTCTTAACGACTTGGGAGGAGTTAAGAGACTTGCAGGTCGATCAGTCTAGCAACGATTATGTCCAAGGTTGATACCGGCGTTGACGAAGTCGGTATTTCCGCACTGCAAGGCAACGTTGATCACATCCAGCGGATCTGTTTGTCTTTCAGTCGGCGTGATTTTGTATGCAACCGGCTCGCGATACATGTCTCGAATAAAACTCACAAGTACCGGATCGGGTCCTTTGCGTAAAGTGGTGTTGACCACATCCAGCGGGTCGGTACCTGTTGCTGCAACCGGCAAGTAACTTACAGACATTTCACGGTTGATATCCCGGTCAAAGCTGGTGCTGATCGGATCCATGTTGTCGCTGGCATAAGCAATGAAAGGTAATGAGGCTGCTGCAGCCAAAGCAAAAGCAATATTACGTATTTTCATGTCGATACTCCTTTTAGCGATCGAGGATGATACGGGTCCATCACTCACGGAATTAGCATGACCAGAAGCCATAAATTTCCGTAAACATGCAGTATCAGTAAAACTGGTTGATCTGCACATGGCGGCCATTGAATCACTCGAATCTTAAGAAAGTCTTAAATGCGTGTAGATTAGTGTTGCTTTATCGGATCACAGAACTAGAAAATCGGTCCGTGTTTGGGGAGTGAGGATGGTAGTAGTGGCTGAAATTGACAAAATCAGGCGCTCGATGAGGTGCCGGGATCTGATCAAATACAGATCAGACAAAATTCCCAAAATGAAACTGGATGCAGGACTATAACCAGTGCCTTGGCCTACAAAGACACTGTAATTGATCCCGGGAATTGCTGAAGGTGCTGATAATGAAGCGGAGAACTACGATGATTTTGTCTGAGCCTTTGGTTTCCGGCCCGGTGAAGCAGGAGGGATGAATCCCGTCAAGCGGCAGCTTATTCCCTCGATCTTCTTGCCTTTCTCGTATTTGATCGAAATGCAAGTCATGATCTCGCCTTTGGAGGCAAGCTCCGACAAGTAGAGGCGGACATTGGTACGAGAGATACCTGTAGCCACTGCGATCTCGGTGTCGAGCCGCTCACCGTGATTGCTCAGGTAGTTAAGAATCTCTTTGATGGGCTGAATTTCTGAAGCGGAATGTAGCATGGGTTTGATTATACATGAACTTTACCGCAGCTTCAAATTTTCTGTGCTTTTACCTTTTTACTATGCAATAGGCAAGAGTATCCCGATATCGAAACGGAATTTTCTATTGGGTTCATTTCAACCCTTTATCGCAAAATAGATCGCATGTTTCAACCCTTCAACTGCTTTTTCTTCGAGCTCTCAACATGCACGATCAGTGTATCAACTGTCTCTTTTAACAGATCGAGCTCATCGGGTGTCAGGTCATTTAACTGTTCGAGGTTGTACTCTATCGTATCGATTATCTTTTTGTGAGGGCGCTGCATCGGCCTCATAAAATATGTTGTGACAGTTGCAACGATAGTACCGAAAAACAACACCGATCCAACAACGATCCATAGCCCGCCAATCAACTCGGCTGCACCGGAAATCGGCTTGCCGGCGATCCCTGCCGTTGAAAATGCAGCCACTCCCCAATACAACGCCTCCCCGTAAGTTTTGATGGAAGTTCCCTCAATGCCTCGCTCTGCGAGGTACATGCCAGCGGAAAACAACAGCCACAACACGGTCAGCAGTAGCGCCATTCTAGTAAGTGGTGTGTGCACCGAGATATCAATAATGAATCTCCTGAATCTTGCAGGCCGACCTTTGTTTTTCATCGTGACAGCAACTCAAATGGAACGACGTCATTTGGACACATATTTATATATCCGCGCTTGATCAAAAATACTGTACTGAATCCGATTTAATTTTTTTCACTCAGACAGCGTCGGTTTGGGGATTTTTCCACGCCGATTGAGCCGGTAACCTGCGATGATCATCAGGATGATAAGTCCGATAATCAGAACCGGTGCCCAGGGACCGAAGACTGCAACACGTGTATAGACATCGAACAGCAGATAGGCCCAACCTGCCATGGCGATATAGGTGCTGACGAGTACGACCGACAACGTCAACCAGGCGGGAAAACCGAGCAGGTAACCGATCGCGCTGCCTACCACCGGCCCAGTCATCCAGAAGGGGAACCAAACGAAGAGGAAGAGTCCGGCAATGCCGTAGCGGCGAACTCTCTCGTGGTGGCGCTCGGCGGCGGCGCGCGTGCTCTCGAGTATGCGCTTCAATCTGGGAAACTCCACCAGTTTAAGCATACTTAATGCGAACACGGGATAGAACAGCAATACCAGCACGGTCTCCACCCACATATTCACCGGAACCACCAGGGCATGACCGTAACCGCCGGCATATCCCATGGACATGGATACAGCCCTGCCAAAGATGATGTTGGAAAAGCTCATGATGCCGATCATGCGCGAGATCTGAGGCGACCAAAAAGCGATCAGTACCATAAAGATGAGACCCGCAAGTGCGACAGCAACGCCCAGCAACAATATGCGCCCTTCGGCAGTTTTGAACAGATGACGCCATGCCGGTCTGGGCAGACGCTCAACGGTGGGCGCGAGTTTTGTTTCTTCCTTTTCTATCACGCTTATTTACCATCCCGGAAGTCAGCCTCGCGGATCACTTCTCCCTCAATCACCTCGCCTTCGATGACCTCGCCTTCTATCACCGCACCGCCCGGTGGATGTTCGCGCATTTGTTTGCGTAATTCACGTGTTTTCCACCAAAAATAACCCATGGCAATCGCACCGGCTGTCAGGACGATCGCAAACAACACCACCGAAAACATCAATACCAAAGCGAACATAGCCATTGTCAAAACGAATGCGGCCACCTTTCTCAACATGCCCGGAGAATCCGCGGAGGGATATGGAAGGTTTTTCATATGCGAGCTTGGCGACACACCTGATGATTACTTGTGACGAGTCCTTGTGGATTCTTTACTGATCTCAAAGCGGTCCTCAAATTTCGTGATACCGATTTGCGCGGCGGTTCAGATCCTTCCACATTTCGGATGGATTGCTTTCAAATATGACAGTTTCGTCTATAGGCAGGGTATCCCAGTCACCCAGCTTGATTTCGTACTCCAACTGCCCGGGCGCCCATGAAGCCAAGCCGTGCATGACGCGCAGATCCTTGTGTCGGCGCTTTCCGCTCAACAGTTCGCCCAGTATCGGAATGTCATAGGCAAGATAAACGTCGCCGGATATCGCCAGTGTTCTTTCCACGGCATCTCCTCCACGGACAAGATAGGAAACCTGTTCGGGATATACCGGCCCCCCATTGAACAGCTTTAATTCCTTGGCGGCAGGATATTCTGGAAACATCTTGTCGAGGGTGATTTTTTCCGGACGATTGACGATGACACCTATGGGCCCGGATTTGCCGTGCCGTGTTACCAGAAGAACTGATTTTCGGAATCTTGGGTCTGCCATATGCTGGCTGGCTACCAGCAAAAAAGCAGGGGAATCTTCAGCTTGAGGTATTTGTTCTAGCGTGCCGGCAAGCAGCAAGGATCGCTGTCCACCTAGAAGCAATGTAACGAAGAATATCAGAAGCAAGTATCTGGTACGCATAATTCTAAAGTATCATCGCGCGAATAACGGATGGATCTGGATGAAATAATTTCTGCATAATGTTTCCTGGAAACGATCGCCCCCAAGGCAAAAAGTAACATGGAAAATACCTAAAGAAACTGAAAATAATGAATGTTCACATGCACATCGTGCCGTTAATCAGTTTGAATATCAAGTTGAAGATCACTGTTGAGGACAATCGACTACCGCTCGGCCTATTTCCATAGTGAGAGATTACACAGGCAAGCACACTACTTGGGAACATGCTGCCCATGTCCCCAGTACAATTTGCCACCCGCATACACTATCGAATTGAATCGAATGGCGTAAATTTTCTGTCGATCTGTATCACTCTTTTTTGGCGCGACGCCATGCGTGTGCGTAAAACCCGCTTTCAATATCGTAATCGAAATAGGTGATTCCATCTGTTGCGCGGAAGACGGCATAACAATTTTTTTCATAACCCTTTTTCATTTGAAAGGCGAGACAGTAAGCATTCTCCTGTTCATCAAAATTCCATTTCCCCGTTTGTTCCATGTCACCGATACCCGTTCTATGTACTGAACCATCGGGATTAAAAGTTAGCTTGTGTTTTGCACCTTTAAATGACCTGCTTGCGTTAACCCCTGGAATAAATTGCTTAAGTCCGTCTATGCCAACCCTTTCAAGGCCTTGGGCCTCTGCCTCCTTTTGATTTGCCGGTCCTTTCGGAAAATCCGCTGCAAACGCACTGGTTGCAGCGGCCATTAATAGGGCACCCATTACTGCGGTTCGTAAAGTAAACATTTTGCACCCCCTTCGGATCAAATGAATTGAATATGGTGATCTGCCCAGCCAGCATGGAGTACAAATACCAAGTCCACTTGCATGCTGAGCATGTATATTTCTAAATATAAGCTACTCCATGGAACGCGGGTTGAATATCGGCGTTTGGCTATTTAATGCTTAGGATTACAGGTAAATTTGACTACAGTGTTTGTCTTATAAGACGCTTGGTTTGGTCCTGCAAGAATGGATAGCCAAATAACATCGAGTTGAACCGGAACATTTATCGGTGTTTCCACCAATCTGCAATGATGCTCCCCACAGCAGGATTGACCATGTAGCCGTATGATCGATGACAATTCAGGCCGGCATCGCTGCGGAAAAAGTTGTAGATCCCCTTGCTATGGTCTTCAATGGATTCCACCAAACCCAGTTCCAGCATTTCATGAAAACTCTCGTTGAAATTCCTGTTCAGCGCAGTCACGTCGCCCTCGGCCGACAGATTTATCCAGCGACGGATCAGATCGGGATAACTTGTTTCGCCATCGCTATTCATGCCCAGTAAGCGCCGTTGTATATAATGCATACCGAGTGGGCTGCCGATGGACAAAAAATCCACTTTCCCTTTGATATTTTCCTGACGTGAAAGCTCCCACAAGGTATCGTAGGCAATCACAGATCCCAGGCTATGCCCGATCAACAGCACGTCATCCTGTTGTTCAAGCATGGGGCGTAGCACCTGTATTAACAATCCGCGGACTTTGCCGGCAACATTGTCAGTATTATTGAAATAGCGGTCTATCTCTTCGGCGGTACTTCGTACCGCTTCAGGCAGCAACCTTATAATATAAGGAAGATGGTCCGCGAGTGTCAGCATGAAGCGGTCCAGCAATATGTTCCAGGAATGTGCTTCACGCATGTCCTGTTCTGTGGGACCATGTTTGTTGATCAGCGAATCGATCCATGGAATATCGGTAGTGATATCCTTATTCGCGTGGTAATAAATGTAGTTCCACGCAACAAGGTGAAATTGCTGATAGCAGGCTTGTAATGTATCGGCCGCTGCGCTATCTGCACGGCGCACTCCTTCAACAAGCGTACGCCAGAGCAATTTACGATGCAGTTCCGCCTCGGGCTTGGGGTTCTTGCCTGGCACGAAGATGATCTGCTTTGTTGTCATGCTATGTTTGCCCTTGTTTTCCGTTTCCCCTTGTTGCGATGATTGTAATGGTTTACATGCACTGATAGTAAAGACCGGATCGCTCCCGGCTTGATTATTGGATACTATTTTACTCGTAGCGCTCGCAAGATTTTTTTGCGCCACTTTTTCAAGACAGGTTACCGGGAATGTTAAAACTGAAATTACACTGGCAAATCATCATCGCATTACTGCTGGCAGTCATTGCCGGCACCCTGGCTGGAACCAGTGCTGAATTTCTGGGTGTGCGCTTCTTTGCAGTGTTCGACTTTATCGGTACGCTGTTCCTGAACGCCCTGAAGATGCTGATCGTGCCGCTGGTGGTGTCGTCCATCATCGTCGGAATCGCCGGCATCGGCTCGGGCAGTGCGTTCGGTAAACTGGGGCTTAAGACCATGATCTACTATCTGACCACGACGCTATTTGCCGTGCTGGTCGGCCTTGCGATCGTCAACATGGTGGCGCCGGGCATCGTCGATGGCGCTCCCGCAAAGCAACTGATCGGCATGTCTGTAGATGCCGGTGACGTGGTCGCGAAAGTGGAAGGCAAGGGAACGGGTGATCTGATCGAAGTGTTCCAGCGCATGGTACCGACCAACGTGGTTGCCGCGGCTGCCGATGGTCAGATGCTCGGATTGATCTTCTTCAGCCTGCTGTTCGGTTTCTTCATGACCAGGATCGAGGAAGTGTACGCGGAAAAAATGTACAACTTCTGGCAGGGTACTTTTCAGGTGATGATGAAGATCACCGACTGGGTGATGAAGTTCGCGCCCATAGGGGTGTTCGGCCTGGTAGCCAAAGTGGTGGCCAGCACCGGCTATGCCGCCTTTGTACCGCTGGCGTGGTTCTTTTTCAGCGTGCTCGCGGGACTGGCGGCACATTTCGTGGTGGTGCTGCCCTTGCTGCTGTATTTTGCCGGACGGGTCAATCCGCTGCGCCATTTCCGTGCCATGGCACCTGCCCTGCTGACGGCCTTTTCCACCAGTTCATCCGCAGCCACGCTGCCGCTAACGATGGAATGCGTGGAAAAGAATGCCGGCGTATCCAACCGTACCAGCAGCTTTGTATTACCGCTGGGTGCGACGGTCAACATGGATGGCACGGCTTTGTATGAATGTGTGGCAGCGATGTTCATCGCCCAGGCTTACGGCATCGAGCTGGGTTTCGTTCAGCAGTTCACCATCGTGCTGATGGCTTTGGTCACGTCGATCGGCGTGGCCGCGATCCCTTCGGCCAGCCTGGTGGCGATCGCGATCATCCTTGCTGCGGTCGGTTTGCCGGTAGAAGCGATCGGCCTGATCCTGGCGGTAGACCGCGTGCTGGATATGTGCCGTACATCTGTCAACATATTCAGCGATTCCTGCGGCGCGGTGATCATCGCACGACTGACGGGTGAAGAAAACGTGCTCGGCGAGCCGGCCATCCTGAGATTTCGATCACTGCTAGGTCATGGCGATCAGTAGTGTCCGGGAATTTAAGGCTTTGGTTGGAATTGCCACAGATCGTTGAGATATCCGTTACTCCCGTAGGCATCATAGCCTTGACCGCCAAACAGCCAGTATCGGCTATTAATGCTGTCGTACCATGAGACCGCAACATCGCGCGAGCCCGGAACAAACGAGTTGGAATTACCCGTGGTACCGTATTCACCGTTTTGGTCCCTGAGTTTGCTTCCGCTCATCCAAGACCATTGATTAGTGGCAATATTATATTTCCACAAATCGTTAAGATCGCCAAAGTTTCCGGCAGAGTCATATCCGAGCCCGCCGAACAACCAGAAATTGCCGCTGTTGTCCTTCCAGAATACTGCGAATCGTCGTGACCCAGGGACATAGTTAGAACTCATGGTGCCAGGAGTTCCATAATTACCAGATTGATCGATTAAATTTGAACCACTCATCCAAGTCCATTGATTAGTCGCGATATTGAATTTCCATAAATCATTAAAATCGCCCGGCCCAACCGTATCTACCCTGAATCCGCCAAACAGCCAGAGATTACCATTGCCGTCTTCCCAGAAAGCTTCTCCTGAACGCGCCCCGGGGATATTGGCAGGTTCAGGTGTAGCACTTCCACCCTTCGTGCCGTATATGCCAACCTGATTTACAGTATTGTCACCGCTTACCCATGTCCAT
>Ga0210097_1000312_pt1 | contig 18971 bp, 17 predicted proteins | sample Joice_CattailNLA_2_FD_185521 | JGI IMG/M metagenome (GOLD analysis project Ga0210097, IMG submission 185521) | Wetland microbial communities from San Francisco Bay, California, USA, that impact long-term carbon sequestration - Joice_CattailNLA_D2... | ecosystem: Environmental > Aquatic > Marine...
TGACAGCCCCGCCGCTCTTGGCAGCCACGACCCCTCCGCCTGCGGCGACCAGCACCAGCAGGAACGTGCCCCAAGTCTCGGCGAAAACGCGGCGCCATTCGTGTGCCGGATTCAGAAAATCCAACGAAGCTTGCTTTAGTATCATCCGCCCTTGTTGGGACGCGGTTTGCATATCTTCATTAAATGTATTCTTCAAAGGCATCTTTGATCCCCTCACCTAATTATTTCGCCAGCTGTTTGCGTATCGCCTGCAATCTGCGCTGTTTTTCCACAACTTATCCGGTAATCCTTGATGTCGATTTTCATCCTGGCCTTTCATTTAGGCATCACCGGCCAATTACACAAATTTCGATGGCACCCCAAACAGAGGCGGACTGTTCTTGGATATGATGAATATAAGTAAATTTGATTCGCTTACATATCGACCCAAGCACACATTTGCCGACAAGCCTGTATCCGGAACATGCCCTGCCGGATCGGCAACGACAAACAGAATCAAATCCTTAAAGTTTTCGGCATATCTAAGTATCGGATAGAATACACGCCTCCAATTTCAACTTATGTTTAAGGACACATCATGTACCAGATCGCTCCGAGCATTCTTTCCGCCAATTTCGCCAAACTGGGCGAGGAAGTAGACAATGTTCTCGCCGCCGGTGCCGACATCGTGCATTTCGACGTGATGGACAATCATTATGTACCGAATCTGACAATAGGCCCACTGGTCTGCGAGGCGTTGCGCAAGCACGGTGTGACCGCCCCGATCGACGTGCATCTGATGGTTAAACCTGTTGATCGTATTATTCCCGATTTCGCAAAGGCAGGCGCGACTTACATCACCTTTCACCCTGAAGCATCCGAGCATATCGACCGCACCATCGGGCTGATCAAGGAAAGCGGTTGCAAGGCCGGGTTGGTGTTCAATCCCGCCACGCCGCTGGATGTACTGGAATACACGTTGCCCAAATTGGACATGGTGCTGCTGATGTCGGTGAACCCGGGTTTTGGCGGCCAAAAGTTCATACCCTATGTTCTCGACAAGGCACGCGCGGTGCACAAGGTCATTGCCGCAGGCGGCTACACCTGTCGACTGGAGATTGACGGAGGCGTCGGTCCTGCCAACATTCTCGAAATAGCCGAGGCAGGTGTGGATACTTTTGTCGCAGGTTCGGCGATATTCAGCAAACGCAACGAAAAGGACAAGAACCGCTATGACAGCGTCATCGGCGAATTGCGCTCTCAACTGGCCAAAGCCAAAAAGCCCAAGTAAAAATATGGCACAGCAGTTACATTTCCCGCTGGACATCTCGGCAATCGTCATCGATCTTGACGGCACGCTGCTGCATACCGCTCCCGAGCTTTCCGAAGCGGCCAACCGCATGCTGCGCGAAATGGAATACACGCCAGTTTCGCAGGAATTGTTGGCGAGTTACATCGGTAACGGCATCAGCTGGCTGGTTAAACGCGCACTGACCGGCGATATGCATGCGACACCGGATGCGGCACTATATGACCATGCGCTGCCGATCTTCGAAAAGCATTACAACCAATTGCTGTTGAACAGCAAACCTTTCGACGGCGTGATAGAGGGACTCGATGCGATGAAGGCGGCGGGTTTCCGCCTGGGCTGCATCACCAACAAATTGGCACGCTACACCGAACCATTGCTGAAGGGTGTCGGTCTTGCAAAATATTTCGAGATCGTGCTGTCTGGCGACACCTTGTCCGAGAAAAAACCGCACCCGATGCCGCTGCTGCATGCGGCGAAATTTTTCGGGGTGCCGATCGGTAAATTGTTGCTGATAGGCGATTCGCTCAACGACACTGTTGCCGCACGCGCCGCGGGCTGTCCAGTGTTCTGTGTGCCGTACGGCTACAATCACGGCGAGCCGGTCGACAGCCTGTTTCTGGATGCAGTGATCCCGGATCTTCGCGCTGCCCTGCAGCTCATCAAGCGCGTTTGAACATAATGAATCATCTTGCTCTGAATTTTTCGATACCGGCCGTTTGGCGATGGTGAGCACATTCTCACTGGATGTAAATCGTCCATCTGTCATTTTCGAAATAATTTAAGGAGCCATTAATGTTGCACCCCATCACCGAACAGGATTTCAATGCCCTTGCCCGGCAGGGGTACAACCGCATCCCGTTGGTATGCGAAAGCTTCGCGGACCTGGACACGCCGCTTTCGCTTTACCTCAAACTCGCCGACCGTCCTTATTCCTACCTGCTCGAATCGGTGCAGGGCGGCGAGCGTTTCGGCCGTTATTCCTTCATCGGTCTGCCCGCCGACATCCGCATCTCTGTGCGTGGAAATAAAGTCACGCTGACGCATGCGAATAGTGAAACCACGCACGATGTCGAAAATCCGCTGGATTTCATCCGCGAATACCAGACCCGCTTCAAGGTTGCGCAGCTCGAAAATCTGCCCCGCTTCTGCGGCGGCCTAGCGGGTTATTTCGGCTATGAAACGATACGCTACATCGAACCGCGTTTGTCGAATGTTCACAAACACGACGCGATCGGCACACCGGACATCCTGTTGATGCTTACAGAACAACTTGCAGTGGTGGACAACCTGACCGGCATACTCACTTTCATCGTTTATGCCAACCCCGAACAGGCCGACGCTTATGCGCTGGGAAAGCAGCGCTTGCACGAGTTGACCGCGCGCTTGCGATCTCCCATCGACATTCCGCATGCGCCACCCTCGCACGGCGGCGAAGCGCGTTCGGAATTCGGGGAGGCGGCATTCAAGAACGCGGTAGTCAGAGCCAAGCAGTACATCGTCGATGGAGACATCATGCAGGTGGTGTTGTCGCAACGCATGTCGCAGCCATTTCCCGCGTCTCCGCTGTCGCTGTACCGCGCGCTGCGCAGCGTCAATCCTTCCCCGTACATGTTCTATTACGACATGGGCGACCATCATGTGGTCGGTGCATCGCCCGAGATATTGGTGCGGTTGGAACACGATACCGTGACCGTGCGCCCGATCGCCGGGACGCGCCCGCGTGGCAAGACACAGGAGCAGGATGCCGAACTCGCCAAGGATTTGCTGGCCGACCCGAAAGAACTGGCCGAGCACCTTATGCTGATCGACCTTGGACGCAACGACATCGGGCGCGTCGCGCAAAACGGCACCGTGAAACTCACCGAAAAAATGATCATCGAACGCTATTCGCATGTGATGCACATCGTTTCGAACGTCGAGGCCAGGCTCAAACCCGGCTTGGACGCGGTGGACGTGCTCAGGGCCACCTTCCCCGCAGGCACCGTCAGCGGGGCGGCAAAAGTGCGCGCGATGGAAATCATCGACGAGTTGGAGCCCAGCAAGCGCGGCATCTATGCGGGCGCGGTCGGCTATCTCGGTTTTAACGGCGATATGGATCTGGCAATCGCGCTGCGCACCGCCGTGGTAAAGGACAACATTCTGTATGCGCAGGTCGGTGCCGGCATCGTAGCCGATTCTGTGCCCGACAACGAATGGATAGAAACGCTGAACAAGGCGCGCGCCGTACTGCGCGCAGGGGAGATGGTGCTGGCAGGTCTGGATAACGATCTGGAACCGTAGCGCGATGCTCAGGCTCACCGAAGTCAAATTGCCGCTGGCTCATGCCGAAGGCGAGATCAGGACTGCGATCCTCAAGCGCCTGGGTATCGACGAAGACGGCCTGGTCAACTATATCGTTTTCAAGCGCGGCGTCGATGCGCGCAAGCCGAATGCGATTCTGTTCACCTACACGCTTGATTTGGAGCTGCGCGATGAAACAGCAGTGCTGTCTCGCTTCAATGGCGACCCAAATGTCCGCGTTGCACCTGATACTACATACCACTTTGTAACACACGCTCCTTCGAACATTGATGTGAGTCCGATAGTTGTCGGCATGGGCCCCGCCGGCCTGTTCGCCGGACTGCTGCTCGCGCAGATGGGCTTCCGCCCTTTGATACTGGAGCGCGGAAAAAAAGTGCGCGAACGCACCAAGGATACTTTCGGGCTCTGGCGGCAGGGCGTGCTCAATCCCGAATCCAACGTGCAGTTCGGCGAGGGTGGCGCAGGGACTTTTTCCGACGGCAAGCTGTACAGCCAGATCAAGGACACCAGACATTTGAGCAGAAAAGTGCTGAATGAATTCGTCAGGGCAGGCGCCCCCGAAGAAATCCTGTATGTCAGCCATCCGCACATCGGAACGTTTCGGCTGGTCGGCATGGTGGAAAAGATGCGCGAGACGATACGTTCGCTGGGCGGCGAGATCCGCTTCGAGAGCCGCGTGGATGATATTGAAATATCGAAAGGCCACAACGGCATCAATCAAGTCACCGGGGTCGTTCTGAACAATGGTAATCGCATCGCTACGAGCCATCTGGTGCTCGCAGTCGGCCACAGCGCGCGCGATACCTTCGAGATGCTGTACAAGCGTGGGGTTTATATCGAATCCAAGCCGTTCTCGATCGGCTTGCGCATCGAGCATCCGCAATCGCTGATCGACCGTGCGCGCTATGGCAAGAATGCGGGCAACCCATTGCTTGGTGCTGCGGATTACAAGTTGGTGCATCACGCCAGCAATGGTCGTTCGGTGTATAGCTTCTGCATGTGTCCCGGGGGCACTGTGGTCGCCGCGACTTCAGAACCGGGGCGTGTCGTGACCAACGGCATGAGCCAGTATTCGCGCAACGAGCGCAACGCGAACAGTGCCATCGTGGTCGGCATCACGCCGCAACAGGATTATCCCGGTGATCCACTTGCCGGCGTTGAATTCCAGCGTCGATGGGAATCGCACGCCTATGAACTGGGCGGCGGAAATTATCAGGCCCCTGGACAACTGGTCGGCGATTTTCTCGCCGGCAGGCCCTCGACCGAATTCGGCGAAGTGCAGCCGTCATACACACCCGGCGTACATCTGACCGATTTATCATCGGCGTTGCCGGATTACGCGATCGCCGCGATCCGCGAGGCACTTCCCGCATTCGCGAAACAGATTAAGGGTTACGACATGGCGGATGCGGTGCTGACCGGTGTCGAAACGCGCACTTCCTCGCCGGTACGCATCAAGCGCAACAAGGACGATTACCAGAGCATCAACACCAGCGGACTGTATCCGACAGGCGAAGGCGCGGGCTATGCGGGCGGCATCCTATCGGCCGCCGTGGATGGCATAGAGGTTGCCGAAGCGGTAGCATTAAGTATGATGGGTGCGAAGAACCAAGGACAGGAACAAACATGCTTTTAATGATAGACAACTACGACTCCTTCACCTACAACCTGGTGCAGTATTTTGCCGAGCTCGGTGAGGATGTCGTGGTGCATCGCAATGACGAGATCACCGTCGAGCAGATCGCAAAACTGAATCCGCAATTTATCGTGATATCTCCCGGCCCGTGCACGCCGAATGAAGCCGGTGTGTCAGTCGCAACAATCAAGAATTTCGCCGGAAAAATTCCCATCCTCGGCGTGTGCCTGGGTCACCAGAGCATAGGCCAGGCATTCGGCGGGCACATTGTCCATGCAAAGCAATTGATGCATGGCAAGACCTCGGCTATCCATCACAGCAACAACAGCGTATTCACCGGCCTGCCCAATCCGTTCACCGCAACGCGTTATCACTCGCTGGTGATCGAGCGAGAGACGTTGCCGGATTGCCTTGAGATCACCGCGTGGACCGATGACGGCGAAATCATGGGCGTGCGCCACAAAACACTGGCAGTGCACGGTGTGCAATTCCATCCCGAGTCGATACTCACCGAACACGGGCATGACATGCTGGACAATTTTCTGAAAGGGAAAAAATAGCCATGATCACTCCGCAACAGGCACTGACGCGCCTGATCGAACAGCGCGAGATCTTTTACGACGAGATGCTGTCGCTGATGCGCCAGATCATGAGCGGCGAAGTCACACAGGCGCAGATCGCCGGCATCCTTGTAGGTCTGCGCGTCAAAAAGGAAACCATCGGTGAAATATCCGCCGCCGCACAGGTGATGCGCGAATTCGCCGCCAAGGTACCGGTGACCAACCGCAACCATCTGGTGGATACCTGCGGAACGGGCGGCGATGCCGCCCACACTTTCAACATCTCCACCGCAAGCGCGCTGGTCGCTGCCGCTGCTGGGGCAAGAGTAGCCAAGCATGGCGGTCGATCGGTGTCTTCGACCTGCGGATCGGCGGACGTGCTGGAAGCGCTCGGCGTCAACCTCAGCCTGACGCCCGAGCAGGTCGGCCAGTGCATAGGCCAGATCGGTATCGGCTTCATGTTCGCGCCCAATTTCCACGGCGCGATGAAATACGCCGCGCCGGTGCGCCGCGAGCTCGGGGTGCGTACCATCTTCAACGTGCTGGGGCCGCTGACCAATCCCGCGGGCGCAGACAATCAGGTGATGGGCGTGTTCCATCAGGATCTGGTCGGCATCCAGGCGCGCGTGCTGCAGCGCCTCGGCAGCCGCCACGTGCTGGTAGTACACGGCGCGGATGGTATGGATGAGATCTCAATCAGCGACGGGACCTACATCGCGGAGCTGAAAGACAGCAATGTCAGCGAATACACGGTGCATCCGGATTTGTTCGGTCTGACTACCGCACCGCTCAATATGCTGCGTGTTGCCAATATCGGCGAGGCGCAAGAAAAACTGATGAGCGTGCTGAACAACGAGGTCGGCGCTGCTCGCGATATCGTGCAATTGAATGCCGGTGCGGCGATCTATGTGGCGGGATTGGCGAGAACGCTGGAAGAAGGCGTCGCCAATGCCGACCAGGTGATCTCCAGCGGCGCGGCAAAATCCAAACTGGATCAACTCATCGCGGTGAGCAATGGTTTCAAGACGTAATCAGGGTTGTCATAGTAATAATGATGTTCGGTATGAGGCTATGCGTGACATCAACTTGAATACTATATACATTCACCTCGAATCAATTGCATTATTTTATAAATGGCCTGGACATTTCCGCAGATCGGATTTTTGCGACTTCGCATGCAACTCCTGATTGAGTTGATACAGGTTTACCGGGTCTCCCGGATAAATTAATATGAAGCCATCGATTGACATTTGTGCGTACCTCTCACTTTGAAAGTTGATTTCCAAAGGAGCAAAGCTAATGTTCAGAAATTTACTCGTTGCGTGTAGTTTGCTCGTGTTGTTCGGTTGTGCCAACGAACCGGTACTGGACATTCACAAGGGTTTGACAAAAGACCAGGTGATTTCATTTATGGGCAAACCGGACAGCTCCCAGCGTAGTGGAAATTATGTGGCGTTCCAATACGCCAACCGTCCTATCAACAACTCGCCGACCGACCGTGCGGACTATTACGTGATTTTCGCTGGCAGCTTCGTTATCGATTATGGATACGGCCATATCAGGCAGGGTGACTCGTCCGTCACGAACAGATTGATCCTGTTGCCTTACAACAAAGAACCGCCTAGCATCCCGACGAGAAATTAAGCAACTTCAAGCTATACCATACCGACTCCCTTTCCCGTCCATGTGAAGGTCGTTCGGTAGTCGTCAAGATGAACTTTTCAGCCGGTTTGCGGGTTACTTGTGCGAGTCGATGCGTTTTGTATGCATGGCATATAAATATTGCTTGTAATTGCGATTTGTCAGGGCCGGGTTTATCTGAAATTGCGTACACGACCAAGCGTCATTTCAAACCTGTTTGATTGTTGCCAGCAAATCCCGCACACTCGGATAGCGCAGCTTCACTTTCAATTCCTGCTTCATGCGCCGGTTATCCAGACGCCGGGATTCGTTCATGAACGACAACATTACCTGCGGCAACACACGCTGCGCTTCGGCGCGGCTGACACGCGCAACACGTTGCAAACCGAATGCATCAGCCACGCTGTCGAAATATTCCCCCATCTTGAGTTGGCTGTCATCACTGGTGTGGTACACGCGGCATGGCCGCCCGCGCAATAATGCGGCGACAATGATGCGTGCCAGGTCGTCGGCATGGATGTGGTTGGTGTAGCTGTCCTGGTCCGCAACAATGCCAGGCGTGCCTTGTTGGATGCGTTTCAGAGGCAGCCGGTCTTCGGCATATATACCCGGCACGCGCAGAATGCTGGCGCGCACGCCGTTGCGTTTTGCCCACTTGCGTATCTGATTTTCAGCATCTACACGACGCAGCGCCCGCGCATTCTTTGCTTTCAGCGGATGCGTCTCGCTGACCCATGCTCCTCCACGATCACCATATACACCGCTGGTGCTGATGTAGATGAAGCGTTTGGGCAGGGCACCACGAGATAAAGTACTGAGCAGGTTGCGCGTGCGCGGATCATCCGAGCCTTCACTGGGCGGCGGCGCTAAATTCAGCACTGCATCGGCAAGGCCCGTGATACGTACCAGGCTATGACGATCGTCCAGATCGCCAAGGATGGGTATCACGCCCATCGCCCTCAACTTGACGCAGTTAGCCGGGTTACGCACCAACCCATAAACACTATAGCCCTTGGTTAACAATGGGATTGTCCGCAATGCAATATCACCGCAACCTATGATCAACAAGCGTCTCATAACGAGATTATGCGTTAAAATTCACGCTTTAGCGCAACCGACAATATTCTGTCATGACGTTCAATACGATTATTCAACCCAGTGGCCACAGCTTTCCCATCGAGGAACACGAAACCATCCTCGAGGCCGCCCTGAAACACGGCTACACGCTGCCATACAGCTGCCGCGACGGTGTATGCGGGACATGCAAGGGCAAGGTGGTGACGGGTCAGGTAGATTACGGCAAATATCAGGAAAGCACATTGAGCGAAGCGGAAAAGATCGCGGGCATGGCGCTGTTCTGTTGCGCCAAGCCGCTGTCGGATCTGGTACTTGAGTGCCGTGAGGTGACTGCGGTCAATGACATCCCGGTCAAGACCATGCCATGCCGCGTGCAAAAGATGGAAAGGCCCGCGCCGGATGTGATGGTGCTCTCGCTCAAGCTGCCTGCCAACGAACGCCTGCAATTCCTGGCCGGACAATACATCGACATCCTGCTCAAGGATGAAAAGCCGCGCAGTTTTTCGCTGGCCAATGCACCACATGACGATGATTTCCTGGAACTGCATATCCGCAACATCATCGGAGGCACTTTCACCCATCATGTATTCGAAGTCATGAAGGAACGCGACATCCTGCGTTTCAAAGGCCCGCTCGGCACTTTTTTTCTGCGCGAGGATTCGGACAAGCCGATCATCTTCGTCGCCAGTGGCACCGGCTTCGCTCCGATCAAGGCGATCATCGAGCACGCATTGTTCATCGGCGTAAAGCGGCCGATGCATTTCTACTGGGGAGCGAGAAAACTGGAAGATCTGTACATGCTGGACAAAGCCAGGGAATGGGAATCCAACGGCATCAAGTTCACTCCGGTACTCTCCGAACCCTTGCCGGAGGATTCATGGCAAGGGCGCACCGGGTTCGTTCATCAGGCGGTGCTGGATGACTATCCCGATCTAACGGCCTACGAAGTTTACACCTGCGGCGCACCCGTGGTCGTCGAAGCCGCACACCGCGATTTCACTGCCATGCGCGGACTGCCCAATGAGGCATTCTTCTCGGACGCATTCACGTTCGCACCCAAAGGCTAACCATTTCTCCCTGCGCTGATTGATAGAATCAGGTGCGGCTAACGTTTTTCAGCGTGGACGCGCTCTGATGATATTTGAGTGCTTCATCGGATTTGCCAAGGCGTTTGGCAAGCTGTTCCAGCGCCGCATAAGCAGCCGGGCTGGGTGCGATACTGTTGCTGGCATCAAGATAGTTTTGTGCCTTGCCCCACAGTTTTTGATGCAGGCACAATTTCCCCAGCGCAAGCAGCAATCCGGCGTCCTGGCTGTGCAGAGCGAGCCACTTTTCGGCCTGATCGATTTGCGCCACCACATCGCCGGATAGACATTCACCGTACAGCGCCACCAATTCGCTGTCCCATTGACCATTAAGGTTGTCGGCCAGCAATTTCTGAGCAAATGTGCCTCCTCCGAATTGGATCAGCGCGCGCGCTGCGGCGGCAACGATCTTGCTGCGCCGCCTGAAATCAGCAGGCATGTGTTTCAGGCAAGCGTTCACGCCCGCCACATCCTTCTGCTGGCGGATTTTTTCCAACCAGGCTTGTTGGCGAAACTGTTCCGCCATCGCGGCATCGATTCCCGAGCGCTTCTCGAGCTGGTAGATCACATTCAATACATCGTCCCAATTTCCCGCCTGTTGATGTGCCTTCAGTTCCAGCGACAATGCACCGAGATGGTTTTTGACTCCGCTTTTGCGCAATTCCTGCAAGGCGACCAAGGCACCGTGCGGATCGCGTTGGTCAAGCAGGAATTTGCCCGTAGTCGTCAAACGCATACTGGTATCTCCGATCGATTTTCCTTCGGCGGCAGACATATATGCATCGCGCTTTTTGAATTCGCGCAATTCATGTGCGGAACGCGCCGCTATGATGGGATGCAAGGTGGAACTGTCTCCCGATTCCATCGCGCGATTTGCCGCCTCTTCAGAATCCGCAAATCGTCCCTCAAAGAACGCGAAAAGTTCTTCATCCAATAATTTTCTGGCTTTGGCTTTTGCGCGGTCCGAACGAAATTTGCGCACATATGCCGGCAGCTGCAGGACACCAGCCGACATTCTCACCAGAAAATAGCCAGAAACGAAAGTAAGCACCAGCAGGATGACAAACAGCGTGAGCGACAATTCGATACGATAAGGCGGATACACCAGCAGCACATAGGCGGAATGTTGAACCGCGACAGTAATCGCTACTGCTATGGCAAATAATCCGAGTATCCAAAGCAGATATTTCATTTTGCCGCCTTTGTCCGCCCCTTGATGCTAACCTTTGGCTGAGGCACGATGCCCGTTTTTGTTTCGTTATCCCGCATCAGACGATAGTTTCGCACCGCTTTCAGGCTGGCGCTGATATCCGGCAATTCGATGCTTATGTCTGACGCGGCCAATTTTTTCAAGCCGTCCGACATCTGCATCACCTCGCTCGATTTACCGTCAAAATAGCGCGCAGTCCAAAGTTGTGAGGTCATCAGACCCTGTTTGAAGCTGGCTTCATCGCGCGACAACAATGCAAGGCGCGCAGACAACAGACTGAGTTTGAGATTTTCGCGCAGGAAGAATTCCTGATTGGGTGGCAGCAGCGGAATCTCGGCTTTGTCCGTGTTATCAATACGCACAAGTTGCTTTACCTCTTGCCAGATCTCGCGTAACAATTTTCGCCAGCTTGTTTCATCCTTAGGCGGTGCAGTTTGATCAACATCCGCATTTTTCTCACGCTGCTGATAGGACAACGGCATCTGGTCCACAATTGCGATCAGATTATTGAGCTTGATATTGGCGCCGGTTATGTCCACGTCGTGCAGCGCGCGCAGCTTGTCCATGTCACGACTTATGGCCTGACGCAGCAGGCCGAATGCCGGCCGGTTCATGCGCTGCAAGCGCTCATCGGCACTTTGCATGGCGATCAGCGCGGCCCTGACATTGTAGGTCAGTTGCAAATACTGCTCGGCGCTGAGTAGCATTTGTTCGACTTCCGCCAGCGCAGCCTCATCGCGATTCGCCGACAGGTTGTTATACAAATATTCCAGCGCAACACGCTGGTTCTGCGTCTCGGCGTAGCGCGCTTCCATCGTTGCCACTTTGTTGGAAAGTTCTCGAACCTGATCCTGGTCTTGCGCCAGAAGTAGCTGATTGGCTTTGCTGTTGCCGTCCATCTCGGCGATCTTTTTCGCCAATTGCTGCTGCATATCGCTGATCTCGCGATGCCCGTCCAGCCATTGCCACAAAAATATCACCACCAGCACCGTCAGCGTCAGCTGCGTTATGCTGATGCGTGAAAACACGTCTGCCACCGAGGCCTTGTGACTGGTGCGCGGTTGACCGGTCATAGCCGCGGCTTCCTGACTGCCTTTATCCGGCGCTTCGTCTTCGCGTTGTGAGACTTGCTCGCTCATTCAATACCTCTCAGACTTAAGAAGGCGGAAGAAATGGTGCCGAATGATCAACCCACTCAAATCGGTCATCTGTCCGCTGACGTCCATGCAATCAGTGCTGATAATAAACCATCGTCTCCCGATCCTGTTAGATGGACATGCTGCCAGCCCTGCTCGCGAGCCAGACCTGCGATGCGTGCGTGCGGCACGAACAATGGTGTACTCCGCAATACGCCACGCTCCTTGTCATTCAACATATCCCATAGATTTCCCAATGCCTCGCTGCTGGTCACGGTAATCGCATCCGGCCTTGCTTCCAGCAACTCTGCCGCGCTCTGTTGCGGTTTGCTGCGCTGGTAACATGTTGCGTACTCGACGCTTGCGCCGCGCGCCTTGAGTGTGTCCCCCAGCAGCTCGCGCCCGCCGTCGCCCCGAAAGATCATCACGTGCCATCCTGAAACATGCTGCAATTCAGGCAATGCCAGCAAACCTTCGCTGTCAAAACGTTCGGTGGGTGCAATTACGCCGGCGATGCCCTCTTCAAGCAGGGCTTTTGCGCTGCCCTGCCCCACTGTGGCGATTTTCAACTTTGGCGGCAGCTCTCCAATAGTGCGTATCGCGGCAATACCATAATGCACGGCATTCGGACTGATAAAGATCGCAAGATCGAATTGTGCAAGCCGGGATAATTGTTCTAATAACTGTTTTGTATCCGGTACTGCCGTAATTTCCAACAGCGGAAACAGCAACGGGATGCCTCCCGCCTGTTCGATACGCTGAGCCAGTTTTACGGCCTGTTCACGCGGCCGCGTGACCACAATGGTTAATCCATGCAGGGGTTGATCAGCCATTAGGAACTATTGATCCATTCCAACATGACCGCGCACTCGGCTTTGCAGGATGGAATGCAAGAAAGGCTACGACGCGTATGGCCATTCCCTTCGCTAGGAGTCTGACGCCGCAGACCGCCTGCAAAGCCAGTGCCCGTATGGGTTGCAACAAAAACGGGCGCTCGCTGTGTTGCGCTCCTTGGCATCGTAGGATGACTACGACCTGCGTCGCGCGTCTTGCGATCATCCCGTTTTTGTCAGCAACGCGGATCATGGTGGAATGGATCAATGGTTCCCAAGCTCGGCGAGAATTTCATCCGCGCCCTGCGCTATCAGCGCATCGGCGATCTTGTTTCCCAACGCCTCGGGATCGGCGATCTCGCCGGTCAATTCGGAACTTGTCATGCGCTTGCCGTCCGGGCTGGCAACGAAACCGCGCATGCGCAACTTGCCGTTCTTCACTTCGGCAAAACCGCCCAGCGGCACTTGGCAGCTGCCCGCCAGTGCACGGCTCAATGCGCGTTCGGCATACACACAGGTGGCAGTATCCGGATCATGCAACGGTTGCAGCAATGCGATCACATCGGTCCGATCGGCGCGGCATTCGATTCCCAATGCGCCTTGTCCTACCGCAGGCAGACTGTCTTCGCTGCTGATCAGCGCGCGGATGCGACTGACCAGACCCAAGCGTTTCAAGCCGGCGGCCGCGAGAATGATGGCGGCATACTGCCCCTCGTCCAGTTTGCGCAAGCGGGTTTGCACGTTGCCGCGCAACGGTCGGATGTCCAGATGCGGAAAACGCGCGCGCAATTGGCTCTCGCGGCGCAAACTGGATGTGCCCACAATGCTGCCCGCCGGCAAGGCAGCCAGATTTTCATATTTGTTAGATACGAACGCATCGTGCGGGTCTTCGCGTTCACAGATCACCGCAAGAACGAAACCTTCCGGCAGGTTCATCGGTACGTCTTTTAGCGAATGCACGGCCAAGTCGGCGCGCCCGTCTTCCAGCGCGGTTTCGAGCTCTTTCACGAACAGGCCCTTGCCGCCGATCTTGGACAGCGTGACATCCAGAATCTGGTCGCCCTGCGTGGTCATTCCCAATATGCTGACCTCGGTTTGCGGATATAATACCTGCAGCCTGTCTCGAATATGTTCTGCTTGCCACATCGCCAACGCGCTTTCACGCGAAGCAATTACTAATCTAGCCGGGCCTGGGTGAATTGTTTTACTCATAGTTTTTCCTGAAATTCTGAATCCGAAGTTTTTTAATTTGTGAATGTTATCCGGCGCATTCTAGCATATGGTGCGCCGTGCTTTTGTCCCGAGAACCCGATGAACTTGATAGCGTCCCCCACCGATATATCCAGCAAGGATTTGCCTTTGCGCGAAGATGTGCGGCTGCTTGGCCGCATACTCGGCGACACGCTGCGCGAACAGGAAGGCGAAGCGTCCTTTCAACTGATCGAGAACGTGCGCCGCGCCGCGGTAACCTTCCACAAGACACAGGATGATCGGGACCGCGTCCAACTGGAACAGATTCTGGATGCGCTGTCACCTAGTGAAACGCTGGTCGTGGTGCGTGCATTCAGTTACTTTTCCCAATTGTCAAACATCGCCCAAGACCTGCATCACAATCGCCGCCATCGCGCTCACCTCAAGTCGGGCAGTGCGCCCAAGGACGGAAGCCTGCTGTTGGCTTTGGATCGCGTTGCCGAAAAGCAAATCAGCCAGGAAACACTGCAATCGTTTTTGGACAACGCGCTGATCTCGCCGGTATTGACCGCACACCCCACCGAGGTACAGCGAAAAAGCATCCTCGATTGCCAGCTGATTATTTCCCGTCTGTTGACTGAACGCGATCGTCTGGACATGACACCGGATGAACTGGAATATAACGAAGTGACCCTGCGCCGCTTCGTGCTGATCTTGTGGCAAACACGCATGCTGCGCACTGCCAAACTGACGGTGCGCGACGAGATCAAGAACGGACTGGAGTACTACCGCTATACCTTCCTCAACGAAATCCCCAGGATTTACTCCAACATGGAAAATCAGCTGGAATCGCGCTTCGACAAGAACATCCGCATTCCTCCGTTGCTGCGCGTGGGGAGTTGGATCGGCGGCGACCGCGACGGCAATCCCTATGTCACCCACGATGTGATGCTGGACGCGATGCACCAGCATGCCTCGCTGGCATTCGAACATTACTTGAGCGAAACGCATCTGCTCGGCACCCGCCTGAGCCTGACCTACCGACTGGTGGATGTCAGCGATGAGCTTCGCAAGCTCTCCGATGATTCGCCGGACAGGGCTGAAAGCCGCAAGGACGAACCATACCGGCGCGCACTGATATTCATCCATTCGCGCTTGACGTCAACCGCACGACAGCTTGGCCTGAAAACCTCGCACCTGTCTCCGAAAGACAAACACGCGCTGCCCTATGCAACATCCCGGGATTTCATCAACGATCTTGATATATTGATCGATTCGCTGTTCAAGCACGGTGCGGTGTATCTGGCACGCGGACGCCTCGCCTACCTGCGCCGCGCCGCGGAAGTATTTGGCTTTCATCTCGCTCCGCTGGACATGCGTCAGCACAGCGCAGTACACGAACAAACCGTGACAGAACTTTTTTCACACAGTTCCGGCAAGCCCAACTACAAGGATCTTGATGAAGCTGCGCGCCGCGAAGTGTTGCTTGACACACTGAAACAAGGCAAACCGTTGCTCGGAGACATTGAGCAATATGGCGATATGGCGCAAAGTGAGTTGCGCATCATGCAGGCCGCAGCGCAGATCCATCAGCGCTTTGGCCGCGATGCCCTGCCCAACCATATTATCTCCAAGACAGATGCGGTCAGCGACATACTCGAACTCGCTTTGATGCTGCAACAGGTCGATTTGCTGGAAGGAGGAACGCATCAACTGCACGTCAACATCATCCCGCTGTTCGAGACCATCGAAGACCTGCGCGGCTGCGGCAATATCATGGACGAATTGTTTTCGATACCGTATTACCGCAGACTGCTCAGCAGTCGTGGCAATACACAGGAAGTGATGCTGGGTTATTCGGACAGCAACAAGGATGGCGGTTATCTCACTGCCAACTGGGAACTGTACAAAGCAGAGGTCGAGTTGGTAAAGGTCTTTGCCAAGCATGGCGTCGAACTGCGCCTGTTCCATGGCCGCGGCGGCACCGTCGGGCGCGGCGGCGGTCCAAGCTACGACGCGATACTGGCACAACCGCCGGGCAGTGTGAACGGACAGATCCGAATCACTGAACAGGGCGAGGTGATATCCAGCAAATATTCCAATCCGGAGATCGGGCGGCGCAATCTGGAGACACTGATTGCCGCCACCATGGAAGCCACTTTGCTGCATCATCACGGTGCGGACAGCACGATGCCTGAATACCATCGCGTCATGGAGGAACTGAGCCCGGATGCGTTTGCCGCCTACCGCAAGCTGGTGTACGAAACACCAGGTTTCACCGATTTCTTCTTCGCCGCAACACCTATACGCGAGATCGCCGAGCTCAACATCGGCAGCCGCCCTTCTTCACGCAAGGCTTCCGATCGTATCGAGGATCTGCGCGCCATACCGTGGGTGTTCAGCTGGGGCCTGAACCGCACGCTGCTGCCGGGCTGGTTCGGTTTCGGTAGCGCGGTGAAACGTTTCGTCGAACGCGAGGGTAAGGAAGGACTTGCGCAACTTCAATCGATGTACAAGAACTGGGCATTCTTTCGCGGTTTGATGTCCAATATGGATATGGTACTTTCCAAAACCGATATGGGTATCGCCTCGAGCTATGCCGAACTGGTGGATGACATCGAAATCCGCGAGCGGATTTTCGGCATGATAGAGCGTGAATGGGAAGACACTGTGGAAATGCTGTTCGCGGTTACCGGCAACAGCAAGCTGTTGCAAGACAACCCGGCGTTTGCGCGCAGCTTGCAGACCCGCACGCCATATATCGATCCGCTCAACCATTTGCAGGTCGCATTGCTTCAACGCCATCGCGCCGGAGAGCACGATATTCAGGTGAAGCGTGGCATCCATATTTCCATCAACGGCATTGCAACCGGATTGCGCAACAGCGGATAATGGTCGCAGGTGTTTTTGACACGTCAACACCAACTGCAAATGCTATTGCAGCACGAAATAGGCAATTGTGGCGGATGATCACAAGTCCTAAGTTTCTGCACCTTGACTTCCTTGTCATATGAAGCGCATACACAGTTTTGCCCCGGTCGAGGACGCCGATGCCAGTGTATTAATCCTGGGTAGCATGCCGGGAAAGGCATCTCTTGCAGCCGGTCAGTACTATGCCCATCACCGAAATATGTTCTGGACTATCATGGGCGAGCTTGTTGGCGCCCATCCTGGTCTTCCTTACCAGGAAAGGCTCAAGATCTTGCGGTCTTCAGGGATCGCCTTGTGGGATGTGCTTGAGTCATGTCTTCGCAAAACCAGCATGGACGCTCATATCAAGGCTACTTCGGAAGTCCCGAATGATTTCAACGCTTTCTTGCTGCAGCACCCGGGAGTCACACATGTATTCTTCAACGGGGCCAAAGCGGAGCAGAGCTTCATGAAACATGTGCTGCCTTCGCTAAAATCGGCGCCGTTGCAATTTCAACGCCTGCCGTCTACCAGCCCGGCAAACGCAGGGATGAACTATCGGCAGAAGCTGCTTGCCTGGCGATCCGTTTTGCCCGGCTCTTCAGGATTATTTCAACATTCCGGCGCGAAAACGCAAATGTCGGTTTGATATTCATCAAGCCTTCATGATTCGGTCGGGGAGCGCCTCAGCTAAACTCCTTGACGATGTGCTGTTGCCGACGGCTGATCGCCAGCAGCTCGTCCAGACCCTTCAGTTTCACCATCCAGCCGCTTTCACCCTCGTCTCCTCCCTTTACAAATCCCGCGATCGCATCCTTCGCGACCAGGCTGTTGCGGTGTATGCGCACGAAACGAGCGGCAAATTCCTTTTCAAGATCTGTGAGCGATTCCTCGAGCAGGTATTCACGATCGGCGGTGCGCACCGTGATGTATTTCAGTTCGGCTCGCAGATACAGCACTTGTTCTATGGGTATCAGATGGATCTTGCCGCGTTCGCGGCTGGATAGATTTTTACGCGGCTCGGGCAGCAATTCTCGCAACACCTCGGTCTTCACCGGTACCGCCACGCGCGCACGATTCAGCGCCTCAAACAATCGCCCCAGACGTATCGGCTTGAGCAGGAAATCGATCACATGCAGATCGAACGCCTTGATCGCGTATGCATCATATGCGGTGGTGAATATGACTACAGGCGGGTTGGGCATTTTGTTCAGGTGTTGGGCGAGTTCTATGCCGTCCATTTGCGGCATGCGAATATCCAGCAACACCACGTCGGCAGGGATTTCCGCAAGCTTGTCCAACGCTTCCTGGCCATTGGCTGCTTCGCCCACAATATCAAGCGCCAACTGATCTTTGCAATCGTTCAGCAAGTCGCGCAACCGGTTGCGCGCGGGGGGTTCGTCATCAACGATGAATACTCGCAAGGCGAGTTCGATGGTGGTCATGATGGTCGTTCCTTTATATATGGCAAGACAATTTCCACACGATAGAAATCATTCCCGTGTTCGACCTGATAGCTAGCTTCGGCATCAAAAAGCAGGTCCAGCCGCTCCCGGATGTTCAACAAAGCCATTCTATTATTGTGGCGCTGCCTTTTGCCGGCATACGGAGATACTGATCTTACAGGTTCGTAAACCTTGCGGGAATCATCCGCTTTTTGCCTTTCTTTCATTGCCGCGTTGTTCGCCGCATGGGGATTTGTAACACTGATTCTTATGCCGTCGCTGCCGAGGCTCAACACGACGGTGATAATGCCTCCCTGGCTCATTGGCTCTATGCCGTGGTAAACCGCATTCTCCAACAACGGCTGCAGCAGCAACGGCGGGATCAGTGCGTTTTCCGGCACTTCATGTATTTGCCAATCGACACTCAGGCGGTCGCCTATGCGCATTTGTTCCAGGGCGATATATTGTTTGCTCAGTTGGATCTCCCGGTGCAAAGGCACCAGGTCACGCGCATCAGTCATTGCCATGCGAAACAGGTCTGCCATGTCTTCCAGCGCTGTTTCAGCTTGTTTCGGTTGTGCACGCAATATCCCGAGCACGGCATTGATGGTATTGAACAGAAAATGCGGGCGGATGCGCGCGCGCAATACCTGCA
>Ga0210097_1000317_pt1 | contig 18795 bp, 20 predicted proteins | sample Joice_CattailNLA_2_FD_185521 | JGI IMG/M metagenome (GOLD analysis project Ga0210097, IMG submission 185521) | Wetland microbial communities from San Francisco Bay, California, USA, that impact long-term carbon sequestration - Joice_CattailNLA_D2... | ecosystem: Environmental > Aquatic > Marine...
GCGCCGCCGGCAGCACTTCGCCGATCTCGAACGCCTGGCCGGTGATCGCGTTGCCGTAGCCCGGCAGGCGCGCGAGGATCGCGGCGAACGCCTCCCCACCGAGCAGCGGCTGCAGCGCTGCCAGGCTCTCGCGCCGGCCGGCGAGGTAGTAGCGCTCGGTGAGCAGCGGCAGGAACTCCAACTCGTACTCCGCAGCGGCGGCCTTGACGCCGAAGCCCGCATCCGCGCGGCCGCCGGCGATCGTCGCCGCGACCGCGAGGTGCGTGAACTCCTCGTTCAGGTAGCCGTCGATGCGCGCGGGGTCGATGCCCGCGCCCTCCAGAAGCTGGTCGAGCTCCAGGCGGCTGCCGGAGCCGCGCTGGCGGTTGACGAAGCGCACGCCGGCACGCGCCAGGTCGGCGAGGCTCGCGATCGCCTTCGGATTGCCGCGCGCGAGCATCAGGCCTTGCGTGCGGGTGGCGAGGCCGACGAGGCGGTGGCGCCGGGGATCCAGCGCATGCGCGAATTGCGCTGCCGCGTGCGCCTCGAGCCCCTCGGCGATATGAAAGCCCGCGAGCTCGCACTGCTCGTGCGCCAGGGCGCCGAGCGCGGCGAGGCTGCCCTGGAAGCGCAGGTCGAGCTTCAGGCCGTCGCGCTGCGCGAGCCGGTCGCGCAGCTCGGCGAGCGCGAGGTCGTGGCTCGCGCAGATCGCGAGGCGCGGCGCGCCATCTTCTGCGCCGTGCGCGAGCGCGCCCTCGATCTCATGGCGCAGGCTGTCGAAGTCCGGCGCAAGCCGCGCCTGCACCAGCTCCTGCGCCCAGAGGAGCTTGCGGCCGAACTCGGTGAGCTTCGCGCCGCGACCCTTCTTCAGCGTGACGAGCGGCTGGCCGAGGCGGCGCTGCCACAGGCCCATCATTCCCCAGACGTGGCGATAGGACATGCCCGTCTCGCGCGCCGCGGCCGCGATCGAGCCCGAGACGTGCACCGCGTAGAGCACCTCGAACAGCCGCGCATCGAGCACGCTGCCCTTGCCCGAGGCGGGGCGCCATTCGTACTGCAGGCTCAGCTTGATCATGGCGCTCGAGTGTACGCGAGGGCCGATTATGCACTCCGCTTCATATTTGTCCGCCGCCGGGCTGCACATAGCATGCCTCCACTTCGAGGAGGAAGCCCGCTGAATTCAATCGCCGAGGCGCTCGCCAGCGCGCTCGGGCTGATCACGACATGGGACCCCAGACTCGTCGAGATCGTCGCCCTGAGCCTCAAGGTGAGCCTGAGCGCCGTGCTGTTCGCCACGCTGCTCGCGCTGCCGCTCGGCGCGGCGGTGGCGGTCGCGCGCTTTCCGGGGCGGCACGGCGTCATCGTCGTGCTGAACGCGCTCATGGGGCTGCCGCCGGTGGTCGTGGGGCTGGTCGTCTACGTTCTCCTCTCGCGCGCCGGACCCTTCGGCGAGTGGGGGCTTCTGTTCACGCCGCCGGCGATGGTCATCGCGCAGACGATCCTCATCCTGCCGATCATCGCGGCGCTCGCGCGCCAGGCGGTGGAGGATGCCTGGATCGAGTACCAGGACCAGCTGCGCTCGCTCGGGGTATCGGGGATCGCTGCAGCGCTGACGCTCCTCTGGGATATCCGGTACTCGCTGCTCACCGCAATCCTTGCGGGCCTGGGCCGCGCGAGCGCGGAAGTGGGCGCGGTGATGATCGTCGGCGGCAACATCGACGGGGTCACGCGCGTGATGACCACCTCGATCGCGCTCGAGACCTCGAAGGGCGACCTGCCGCTCGCGCTCGGGCTGGGCATCGTGCTCATCCTGCTGGTGCTGCTGCTCAACGCGGCCGCCTTCCTGGTCAAGGAAGCGGCGCAGAGGAAGTACGGGTGAGCGCGCTGCTGCCGCTGCGGCTCGCCGAAGTGAGCTTCCACGCGGGCGGGCGCGTGATCCTCGACCGTGTCGACGCGGAGATCGCCGCCGGCCCGCGCAGCGTGATCCTCGGTGCGAACGGCGCCGGCAAGAGCGTGCTGATGCGCATCTGCCACGGGCTGCTCGCGCCGACCTCCGGCGCGGTGCAGTGGAGCGAGGCCGAGCTTCCGCGCCGGCCACGGCGCCAGGCGATGGTGTTCCAGCGCCCGGTGATGCTGCGCCGCTCCGCGCTCGCCAATGTGGTCTACGCGCTGAAGGCGGCGCAGGTGCCGCGCGCCGAGCGCCGGGCGCACGCCGTGGCTGCGCTCGCGCACGTCGGCCTCGGGCATCTCGCCGAGCATCCCGCGCGCGTGCTCTCGGGCGGCGAGCAGCAGCGCCTCGCGCTTGCACGCGCGTGGGCGCTCAAGCCCGAGGTGCTGTTCCTCGACGAGCCGACGGCCAACCTCGATCCCTCGGCCACGAAGGAAGTGGAAGGGATCATCGCGGCGATCCACGCCGCGGGCACCAAGGTCGTGATGACCACGCACAACCTCGGCCAGGCGCGACGCATTGCCGACGAGATCCTGTTCCTGCACCAGGGCCGGCTCGCCGAGCGCGCGCCGGTCGAGCGCTTCTTTTCGCAACCCGGCTCCGCGGAAGCGGCGGCCTTCATCAAAGGAGAACTTCCATGGACTTGAAAAAATGCACCGCCATCGCGGTGCTCGGCGCAGCGCTCGTCGCGTCAGCACCGGCACGATCCGACGATCGCTATATCGTCGTCTCGTCGACCACCTCGACCGAAAACTCGGGTCTGTTCAAGTACCTGTTGCCGATCTTCAAGTCGAAGAGCGGCGTCGCGGTGCGCGTGGTCGCGCAGGGCACCGGCCAGGCGCTCGACATGGGCAAGCGCGGCGACTGCGACGTGGTGTTCGTGCACAACAAGAACGCCGAGCTGAAGCTGGTCAAGGAAGGCTGGTTCGTCGACCGCCACGACGTGATGTACAACGACTTCGTGATCGTCGGGCCGAAATCCGACCCGGCCAAGGTCGCCGGCATGAAGGACGTGGTTGCCGCGATGAAGAAGATCGCTGCGGCCAAGGCGCCTTTCGCCTCGCGCGGCGACAAGAGCGGCACGCACTCGGCGGAGCTGCGGCTGTGGAAGGCGGCGGACATCAAGCCCGCGGGCGGCTGGTACCGCGAGACCGGCTCGGGCATGGGCGCGACGCTCAACACCGCGGCCGGCATGAACGCCTACGCGCTCACCGACCGCGGCACCTGGCTGTCGTTCAAGAACCGGCAGGATCTGACGATCGTGGTGGAGGGCGACAAGCGGCTGTTCAACCAATACGGCGTGATGCTCGTCAACCCGGCCAAGCATCCGAACGTGAAGAAGGCCGACGGGATGGCCTTCATCAACTGGCTCGTCTCGGCCGAGGGGCAGAAGACGATTGCAGGCTACAAGATCGACGGCGAGCAGCTGTTCTTCCCGAACGCGGCAAAGTAGCGTCCGGAAAAGGCATGCTCAGGTCTCGACGATTCACCCGAGGGAACGGAAGATGAAGCTTAGCGCCAGGAACGTGCTCAAAGGCAAGGTCGTCGCCGTGAAAAAGGGGGTCACCACGGCGCATGTCAAGATCGAGATCGCGCGCGGCATCGTGATTACTTCGTCGATCACCACCGAGGCGGTGAAAGACCTCAAACTCAAGGTGGGTGATCGGGCGGCCGCGATCATCAAGGCCTCGGAGGTGATCATCGGCAAATAGCGCGGGGAGGGAACGGCGAGCGGCTGATACAATCGGCCGCGCATGAAAACGTTCGGTTTCGCCGGATATAGCGGTAGCGGGAAGACCACGCTCATCGAGCAGCTCATTCCGCGCTTCGTCGCCCAGGGGCTGCGCGTGTCGCTCATCAAGCACGCGCACCACGCCTTCGACGTCGACCAGCCGGGCAAGGACTCCTACCGCCACCGCCACGCCGGCGCGAGCGAGGTGCTCGTGACCTCGTCGCGGCGCTGGGTGCTGATGCACGAGCTGCGCGGCGAGGCCGAGCCGAGCTTCGAGGCGCAGCTGCGGCAGCTCGGACCCTGCGACCTGCTGCTGGTCGAGGGCTTCAAGCACGCCGCGATCCCGAAGCTCGAGGTCTGGCGCGCCGAGACCGGCGAGGGCCTGCTGCACCCGAACGACCCGCATATCGTCGCGGTGGCTTCGGACGCGAAGCTCGACACCCGCCTGCCCTGGCTCGACCTGAACGACGTCGAGGGCATCAGCGGCTTCATCTGCAAGCATCTGGCGCTGGCATGAACAAGGGCCTGCTCTCGGTCGACGAGGCGCTCGCGGTCCTGCTCGAAGGGGCGCGCGCGGTGCCCGAGCGCGAGACCGTGCCGACGCTCGAGGCGACCGGCCGCGTTCTGGCGCAGGCGCAGTCCTCGACGATGGACGTGCCGCCGATGGACAACAGCGCGATGGACGGCTATGCCCTGCGCCGCGCCGATGTCCCGGCGCCGGACAGCCGCCTGCGCGTTGCACAGCGCATCGCCGCCGGCGCGGTGGGCGTGCCGCTCGCGCCCGGCAGCGCCGCGCGCATCTTCACCGGCGCGCCGATTCCGCCGGGGGCGGACGCGATCGTGATGCAGGAGTTCTGCGCGCTCGACGGCGAGCAGGTCGTCGTCAAGAAACTGCCGCAGCCCGAGGAATGGATCCGCCGCCGCGGCAGCGACATTCGCGCGGGCGCCGAGATTCTCGCCGCCGGTTCGCGCCTGCGCCCACAGGACACCGGCCTTGCGGCGTCGGTGGGCATCGCGACGCTGCCGGTGCTGCGGCGCGTGCGGCTCGGGCTGTTCTTCACCGGCGATGAGCTCGTCATGCCGGGCGACCCGCTGCCGCCGGGGCGGATCTACAACTCGAACCGCTTCACGCTGAACGGGCTGGCGAAGATCTTCGATTGCGAGACGCGCGATTACGGCATCGTGCCCGACAGCCTGGAGGCGACGCGCGCGGTGCTGCGCCGCGCGGCGGGCGAGTGCGACCTCATCGTGACCTCGGGCGGCGTGTCGGTCGGCGAGGCGGACTACGTCAAGCCCGCGGTCGAAGCCGAAGGCTCGCTGCTCATGTGGCGCATCGCGATGAAGCCGGGGCGGCCGCTCGCCTTCGGTCGCGTACGCGGCGTGCCGGGCGAAGGGCGGGAGGGCAGGGAGGCGGCGTTCATCGGCCTGCCGGGCAACCCGGTATCGAGCTTCGTGACCTTTCTCGTCTTCGTGCGGCCGTTCCTGCTCCGGACGCAGGGCGTTGTCGAGGTGGCGCCGCGCGCGCTCGATGCGCGCGCCGATTTCGACTGGCCCGAGCCCGATGCGCGGCGCGAGTTCCTGCGCGTAAAATCGAATGCCGCGGGCGGGCTCGACCTGTACCCGAGCCAGGACTCGGCGGTGATGACCTCCACCGCCTGGGCCGATGGCCTGGTCGACAATCCGCCGAACCACGCGATCCGCAAGGGCGACATGGTGCGCTATCTGCCGTTCTCGGAGTTGTACCGATGAAAGTGAAGGTGCTGTTCTTCGCTTCGCTGCGCGAGCAGCTCGGCCGCGGCAGCGAGGAGCTCGAGCTGCCGGCGGGCGTGTCCACGGTTGCTGGATTGCGCGCGCACCTCATGGCGCGCGGCGGCGCCTGGGCCGCGGCGCTCGCCGACGCGCGCCGCCTGCGTGCGGCGGTCAACCAGGACATGGCGGCGCCCGAGGCCGGCCTGCGCGCGGGCGACGAGGTCGCGTTCTTTCCGCCGGTCACCGGAGGCTGAGCTGAAGATCGCGATCCGGAGCGAGGCATTCGACGCCGGCGCGGAAGCGCAGGCGCTCGCGCACGGCAACCCGGCGGTCGGCGCACTGGCGAGCTTCGTCGGGCTGGTGCGCGATCGCAACGACGATGCGCGCGTTGCGACAATGACGCTCGAGCACTACCCCGGGATGACCGAGAAGGCGATCCAACAGATCGTCGACGAGGCGAAAACACGCTGGGCGATCATCGATTGCACGGTGATCCACCGCGTCGGCGAGCTGCGCCCCGGCGACCCGATCGTGCTGGTCGCGGTGGCGAGCGGACATCGGCGCGATGCCTTCGCTGCCTGCGAGTTCATCATGGACTACCTCAAGACGCAGGCGCCGTTCTGGAAGAAAGAGGCGACGCCCGAAGGCATGCGCTGGGTCGATGCGCGCGCGAGCGACGACGCGGCGGCATCGCGCTGGACGCCCGCGCCGACCAACAACCGCGCCGCCTGAGTTTCTCCGCCGAGGGGTGGGTCGCGCCGCGCAGAGGCCCGGTTACAATCGGCGCCAATGAATGCACTGGCCTTCCTCGCGGTCGGCGTCGGCGCGGTGCTCGGCGCGTGGCTGCGCTGGGGCCTGGGCGGCTGGCTCAACCCGCTGCTGCCGACCGTCCCGCTCGGCACGCTGGTCGCGAACCTGGCCGGCGGCTACCTGATCGGAATCGCGATCGCGTACTTCGGCGAGCATGCGGCGCTCGCCCCGGAGGCACGGCTGTTCGTGATCACCGGTTTTCTCGGGGCGCTGACGACCTTCTCGACGTTTTCGGCGGAAGCGGTCACGCTGCTGCTGCGCGCGCAGTACGGCTGGTGGGCCGCGCATGCCCTTGCGCACCTCGCAGGCTCGATCACCATGACGATCGCGGGGATTGCCAGCTGGAACCTGTTGAGAGGCTGAATCGATGACCGGCGTACACCTGCGATTCTTCGTCCATGAAGGCGAGCGACACGGGCGCGAGCTGCTTTTCGAGTGGCTGCTCAACGCCGCGAAGCATGCCGGCATTTCCGGCGGCTCGGCGTTTCGTGCCAACGCCGGCTACGGCCGCCACGGGATCCTGCACGAGGAAAAGTTCTTCGAGCTCGCGGGCAATCTCCCGGTCCAGGTGGTCTTCCTGACCCGGCGCGATCAGGCCGAGCGGCTGCTGGCGCAGGTCGCAGCCGAGGGACTGAAGCTGGTGTATTCGATATCCGAAACCGAGCTCGGTGTCACCGGTTCGGACGCCAGCTAGCTGGAGGTCGCGGGCGGCGGCTACAATGGGGCCGCAGACCGCAACCGGTCGCATTCCGGTTTCAACCTGGAGGAGGCGAAAAATGAGGATATCTGCAACCGTCGTGGCCCTGGGCAGCGCACTGGCGCTCACGCTCGCGGCCCTGCCCGCGCAGGCGCAAAAGACCCTGGACGCGGTCAAATCCAAGGGCTTCGTCCAATGCGGCGTCAACACCGGCCTCGCCGGGTTTTCGCAGCCGGACTCGAAGGGCGAGTGGAAGGGTCTCGACGTCGACCTGTGCCGCGCGGTCGCCGCCGCGGTATTCGGCGACGCGACCAAAGTCCGCTTCACGCCGCTCACCGCGCAGCAGCGCTTCACCGCGCTGCAGTCGGGCGAAATCGACCTGCTGTCGCGTAACACGACCTGGACGCTGTCGCGCGACACCAGCCTGGGCCTCAATTTCGCCGGGGTGCTCTACTACGACGGTCAGGGCTTCATGGTGCCGAAGAAGCTGAACGTGAAGAGCGCCAAGCAGCTCAATGGCGCGACGGTCTGCGTGCAGCCGGGCACCACCACCGAGCTGAACCTCGCCGACTACTTTCGTGCCAACAACATGACCTTCAAGCCGGTCGTGATCGAGAAGCTCGAGGAGGTGACCAACGCCTACTTCTCCGGCCGTTGCGACGTGTACACGACCGACGTGTCGGGGCTCGTGTCGGTGCGCAAATCGCGCGCGCAGAACCCCGCCGACCATGTGATCCTGCCCGAGGTCATTTCGAAGGAGCCGCTCGGACCGGTCGTGCGGCACGGCGACGACCAGTGGTTCGACATCGTCAAGTGGTCGCTGTTCGCGATGCTCGAGGCCGAGGAGCTGGGGCTCAGCTCGGGAACCATCGACCAGATGGCGGGCGGCAAGAACCCCGCCGTCCAGCGCTTCGTCGGCACGAGCGGTGACCTGGGCAAGATGCTCGGCCTGGATCCGAAGTGGTCTTACAACATCGTCAAGCAGGTCGGCAACTACGGCGAGAGCTTCCAGCGCAACCTGACGCCGCTGGGCTTCGATCGCGGCCTCAACGCGCAGTGGACCAAGGGCGGCTTGATGTACGCGCCGCCCATGCGCTGAGCGCCGAGCCGCCGACATCCGGCATTGGCGCGGCGGCGGGCTGACCGGCCCGCCGCCGCGCCGCTCGCGCCGTGCAGGTCTCGCTTCGTGACGCGCGCTTCCGGGCGCTCGTCTTCCAGCTCGTCGCCCTCGCGGCGGTCGTCGCCGGGCTGGCGTACCTCGTCTCGAATACCGTCACCAATCTCGAAGCGCGCAAGATCGCGAGCGGCTTCGGCTTTCTTTCGCGCGAGGCGGGCTTTGCGATCGGCGAAACGACCTTCATCGCCTACAACGCGGCCGATAGCTATCTGCGCGCGCTCACGGTGGGGCTCGCGAACACCTTTCGCGTCGCGCTGATCGGGATCGCGCTCGCGACGATCGTCGGTACGGTGGTCGGGCTCGCGCGCCTGTCGTCGAACTGGCTGGTCAGCCGCCTTGCCACCCTCTACGTCGAGGTGCTGCGCAACGTGCCGCTGCTGGTGCAGCTCTTTTTCTGGTACGCGATCATCTCGGAGAACCTGCCGGGCCCGAATGCCGCGCTCAGGCCGCTGCCCGGGATCTTTCTCAGCAATCGCGGCATCGCGGTGCCGACGCTCGTGACCGAGAGCGCGCATGCCTGGGTGCTCGGCGCCTTCGTCCTCGGGCTGCTGCTTGCCTGGCGGATCACGGTCTGGGCACGGCGCCGGCAGGCGCGAACCGGCCAGCAGTTTCACGCCTTCTGGACGGGGCTCGCGGTGGCGCTCGGCCTGCCGCTGCTGGTGTTCGCCGGGGCCGGCGCGCCGTTCCAGCTGCAGGTCCCCGCGCTCGCAGGGTTCAACTTCTCCGGCGGTGCGACGCTGACGCCGGAGTTCGCCGCGCTGCTCGCCGGGCTCACCGTCTATACCGCGTCGTTCATCGCCGAGATCGTACGCGCGGGCGTGCTCGCCGTGCAGCGCGGCCAGTTCGAGGCGGCCAACGCCCTCGGCCTGCACCGCAATCTTGCAATGCGGCTCGTCGTGCTGCCGCAGGCGCTGCGCGTGATCGTGCCGCCGCTCACCAGCCAGTACCTGAACCTCACCAAGAACAGCTCGCTCGCGGTGGCGATCGGCTTTCCGGACATCGTCTCGATCGCCAACACGGCGATCAACCAGACCGGCCAGGCGATCGAAGGCATCGCGATCATCATGGCGGTGTACCTCACGATCAGCCTGTCGATCTCGGCGTTCATGAACTGGTACAACAGGCGCATTGCGCTGGTGGAGCGATGACCGGGACGACAACGGGGTCAGACCCCATCATCACCGGGCCAGGCCAGAAAAAGGGGTCTGACCCCGTTGCCTGGGCGCGCGCAAATCTCTTCTCGAGCTGGGGCAACACGCTGACGACGCTGGTGATCGCCGCCCTGCTGTGGAAGCTCGCGCTGCCGTTTCTCGACTGGGCGCTCGTCAAGGCCGTGTGGTGGTCGCCGGACGGCAGCAGCTGCAGAAAGCCGGAGGCCGGCGCCTGCTGGGCGCTGATCGCCGACAAGCACCGCTTCATGCTGTTCGGCACCTATCCGTTCGACGCGCAGTGGCGCCCGGCGCTGGCGAGCCTGACCTTCGTCGCGCTCTACGTGCTGAGCGCGATCCGCGCCTGCTGGCGGCCCTGGCTCGCGCTCGTCTGGCTCGCCGGGCTCGCGGCGATCGGCGTGCTGATGTGGGGCGGCGTGTTCGGCCTGGTGTTCGTGGAGAACGAACGCTGGGGCGGCCTCGCGCTCACGCTGCTGCTCGCCACCTTCGGCATCGCGCTCGCGTTTCCGCTGTCGATCCTGCTCGCGCTCGGGCGGCGCTCGACGATGCCGGTGATCCGCTGGCTCGCCATCGGCTACATCGAGCTGATCCGCGGCGTGCCGCTGATCAGCCTGCTGTTCATGGCCTCGGTGATGCTGCCGCTGTTCCTGCCCGAAGGTGTGTCGATCGACAAGCTGCTGCGCGCGCAGATCGCCATGATCCTGTTCGCCGCGGCCTACCTCGCCGAGGTCGTGCGCGGCGGGCTGCAGGCGATCCCGCGGGGCCAGTACGAGGCCGCGCAGGCGCTCGGCCTGTCGTACTGGAAGATGATGGGCTTGATCATCCTGCCGCAGGCGCTGCGCATCTCGATTCCGCCGCTGGTGAATACCTTCATCGCCTTTTTCAAGGACACTTCGCTCGTGCTGATCATCGGCCTGTTCGACCTGCTCACCACGATCAAGGTGTCGATCACCGAGCCGAAGTGGACCGGATTCGGCGTCGAGGCCTATCTGTTCGCCTCGGTGGTGTATTTCATGTTCTGCTTCGCGATGTCGCGCTACAGCCAGGCGCTCGAGGCGAGCCTCGGCGCGGCGCAGTCGCGCACCACAGGCAAGGGAGCCGCATGATCGAGCTTTCGCGGGTCAATAAATGGTATGGCGACTTTCACGTCCTGAAGGACATCGACATCAAGGTCAGCAAGGGCGAGAAGGTCGTGGTTTGCGGGCCCTCGGGCTCGGGCAAGTCCACCATGATCCGGCTGATCAACCGGCTCGAGACGCATCAGTCCGGGCGCATCGTGGTCGACGGCATCGAGCTCAGCGACGATCTCAAGGCGGTCGACGCGATCCGCCGCGAGGTCGGCATGGTATTCCAGAGCTTCAACCTGTTTCCGCATCTCACGGTGATGGAGAACCTGACGCTGGCGCCGATCTGGGTGCGCAAGATGCCCAAGCGCGCGGCCGAGGAGCACGCGGCGCACTTTCTCGAGCGCGTCAGGATCCCCGAGCAGGCGGACAAGTATCCGGGCCAGCTCTCGGGCGGCCAGCAGCAGCGCGTGGCGATCGCGCGCGCGCTGTGCATGCGCCCGAAGGTGATGCTGTTCGACGAGCCGACCTCGGCGCTCGACCCCGAGATGATCAAGGAGGTGCTCGACGTCATGATCGAGCTTGCCCGAGAGGGCATGACCATGGTCTGCGTCACGCACGAGATGGGTTTCGCCAAGACGGTCGCCGACCGGGTGGTGTTCATGGACCAGGGCGAGATCGTCGAGGCGGCGCCGCCGGAGTCGTTTTTCGAGGCGCCGGAGACCGACCGCGCGAAGCTGTTCCTCAGCCAGATCCTCGGGCACTGATCGTGCGCAACCTGATCACCGACGTGGCCGGTGTGCGCGTCGGCCACGCCCACGATGCGACGATCGCGAGCGGCGTCACGGTCGCCGTGTTCGACGGGCAGGCCACGGTGTCGGCCTCAGTGCAGGGCGGGGCGCCGGGCTCGCGAGACATCGCGCTGCTCGAACCCGAAATGGTGCGCCAGACGATCGACGCGGTCGTGCTCTCTGGCGGCTCGCTGTTCGGGCTCGATGCCGCAGGCGGCGTGATCAACGTGCTTTCGCAGTGGCGCCTCGGCTTCGAGATCGCGGGCGTGCGCGTGCCGATCGCGAGTCAGGCCATCCTGTTCGACCTCATCAACGGTGGCGACAAGCCGTGGCTTTCGGATCCGGCAATGAGCCGTCCGCCGTATTGGGAGCTCGGGCGCGAGGCGACGCGCGCGGCCGGCGAGACCTTCGCCCTCGGGACCGTCGGGGCGGGCTACGGTGCGACCACGGTCAACCTGAAAGGGGGGATCGGCTCGAGCAGCACGACAACGTCTTCGGGCCATGTGGTTGCTGCGCTCGTGGCGGTAAACGCCGTCGGGTCCGCGGTGATCGGCGACGGACCGCACTTCTGGGCCGGCGCGTACGAGCGCGAAGCCGAGTTCGGTGGCCTCGGCTGGCCCGGGAAATTGTCGGGCGATGCGCTCGTGCCGCGCTTCAAGGGCGGCGGGCAGCCGTCGACGACGATCGGGCTCGTGGCGACCGACGCAACGCTGACCAAGTCCGAATGCAAGCGCCTCGCCATCATGGCGCACGACGGTCTGGCTCGGGCCCTGCGCCCGACCCATGCGCCGATGGACGGCGACACGCTGTTTGCTGCGGCCACCGGAAGGAACGATTCGCCGGTCGACCCGGTCCTGCTGACCGCGCTCGGCCTGGCCGCGGCCGACTGCGTTTCGCGTGCGATCGCACGCGGCGTGTACGCGGCGACGCCGCTGCCGTTTGCCGGCGCGCTGCCGGCCTGGCAGGACCGCTTCGGCCGACGCTGAGCGCCGCGCTACGCTACGGCGCGCGCGCGAGCAGCGAGCGCTCGGGGGCCTCGGGGTCGTAGCGCACGCCGACCTTGGCGCCGACCTCGGGCACGGCGGCGATCAGGTAGCCGACATACTCGTCGCGCGTCATCGGCTCGCTCGCGCCCTGGGGTGTGAAGCGGTAGCGCACGCAGTAGGCACCGTGGTGCTCCTGCCAGACGCGCAGCACTTCGCCTTGCGCGTGTGCGCCATAGAGATGCAGCCAGTCGCGCGCGCGTCGCGCCCCCGCGACCCTGCGCAGCACAGCGCCGACGAAGGCGATCGCGATGGCGGCGAGGAATCCGAGGGTGATTCCGTCCGGGTCCATCGCCCGCAATGGTACTGCCGCGAGGGTCAGCCGGCGCCGAGCGAAGCTTTCAGCTCGCCGAGTTCGGCTTCGGCGAGCGTTTCCTTCTCCAGCAGGAGCTTCGCGCCGCGCTCTAGCACCGCGCGCTCGCGCGACAGGATGGCGACCGCCTGGTCCCAGGCGCCCTTGACGATCTCGCGCACCGCGAGATCGATCTCGCGCGCGGTTTCCTCGCTGTACTCGTGCGGCGCGCCCAGGTTCGGCACACCGAGCAGGCTCGGTTTGTCCTCGTCGTAGGACACCGGGCCGAGCGTTTCGACCATCGCGAAGCGCATCGCCATGCTGCGCGCGATCGAGGTCACTTTGGCGAGGTCGTCGGCCGCGCCGGTGGACAGGTGACCGAAGACGACGTGCTCGGCTGCGCGCCCGCCGAGCAGCACCGTCATCTTGTTCTGCAGCTCCTCGCGCGTCATGAGGAAGCGGTCCTCGGTCGGGCGCTGGATGGTGTAGCCCAATGCGCCGACGCCGCGCGGGATGATCGAGATCTTGTGCACCGCGTCGCTGCCGGGCAGTGACATCGCGATCAGCGCGTGGCCCATCTCGTGGTGCGCGACGACCCGGCGCTCGAGTTCGTTCATGATGCGGTTCTTCTTCTCCAGACCGGCCACGATGCGCTCCACCGCGCGGGTAAAGTCGTCGAGCGTGACTTCACTCGCGTCGCGTCGCGTGGCGAGGAGCGCCGCCTCGTTGACCAGGTTGGCGAGCTCGGCGCCCGAGAAACCGGGCGTCAGGGCGGCGACCTGGTCGAGCTGCACGCCGGCGGCGAGGCGGATTTTCTTGACGTGCACGGCCAGGATCTGGATGCGCCCGGCCTTGTCGGGCCGATCGACGAGCACCTGGCGGTCGAATCGACCCGCCCGCAGCAGCGCCGGGTCGAGGATCTCGGGACGGTTGGTGGCGGCGAGCAGCACGAGGCCGGTCGACGGGTCGAAGCCGTCGAGCTCGGACAGCAGCTGGTTCAGGGTCTGCTCCTTTTCGTCATGCCCGCCCATCATTCCGGTGCCGCGCGCGCGGCCGAGCGCGTCGAGCTCGTCGATGAAGATGATCGCCGGCGCCCGCTGCCTTGCCTGCTCGAACAGGTCGCGCACGCGCGCTGCGCCCACGCCGACGAACATCTCGACGAATTCGGAGCCGGAGATGGAGAAGAAGGGCACGCCGGCCTCGCCCGCGACCGCGCGCGCGAGCAGCGTCTTGCCGGTGCCCGGCGGGCCGACGAGCAGCACGCCCTTGGGAATGCGCGCGCCGAGCCGCCCGTAGCGCCCGGGTTCCTTGAGGAACTCGACGATCTCCTGCAGCTCGGTCTTCGCCTCCTCGACGCCGGCGACGTCGGCGAAGGTCACGCCGGTCTGCTTCTCGACGTAGACCTTGGCGCGGCTCTTGCCGATGTTCATGAAGCCGCCGAGACCCTGCTGGCCGGCCATGCGGCGGATGAGCAGGAACCAGATACCGAAGAACACCAGCGCGGGGACGACCCAGGACAGCAGGTCCCTGACGAAGGTGCTCTCGTGTACCTGCGTAAAGGGGACGTTGTATTGCGACAGGCGCTCGGCGAGCCTGGGCTCGACCAGATTCGCGACCGCCACGGTCTTGCGGCCCTCGGGCGATTTCAGCTTGCCGGTGATGCGTCGCTCGCCGATGGTGACCTCCGAGATCTTGCCGTCCTTCAGCAATTTCTCGAACTCGCTGTAGGGCACGACGTCGACGGTCTGCGCCTGCTGCCACCACTGCTGCATGAGCAGCACGCCGAACAGCGCGATGATGAAGTAGCCGAAGTTGAGCTGATGTCGCTTTTCCATGGCGACGAGTATAGCGGTGCGCTCCGCAGGCGGGCCGAGCGGTCAGGCGAGCGCCACGTCGACCTCGCCGACCGCCGCGAGCACGGCGCTCGCCGCGGGCGCAGCGCCGATGCCGCCGCGATAGGCCGTTGGTCCCGGGCCGATCGGCTGTGCGTCGAGCGGCTCGGAGTCGCAGAACACGCCGACGGTCGGCGTGGCGTACGCCGCCGCGAGGTGCATCAACCCGGTGTCGACGCCGACGACCACGCGCGCACGCGCGAGCAGCCCGGCGGCCTCGGGAATCGACATCGACGGTGCGATGATCGCCGGCGGCGTCGCGGCGGCGATGCGCCGCGCGCGCGCCTGCTCGACCGCGTCCCCCCAGGGCAGAACGCAGGCGAGCCCCTTCGCCGCGAGTGCCTGCGCGACCTGGATCCAGGCGGCCTCCGGCCACAGCTTCGCGGCGCGCGCGGTCGCGTGCAGCAGCACCGCGTAATCGCCGGCCGGCGCGAACGCCGGGCGCGGGGGCGGCGCCAGCCCGTAGTCGATCGCGGCGGGGACCGGGTAGCCGAGGGCCTGCGCGGCGACGGTGCGGTAGCGGTAGATCTTGTGATCCTGCGGCTGGAATTCGTGGCGCAGGTCGTAGCCGTGGGCGGCGAGCCGCTCGCTGATCGTGCCCCGGCCGAAGCCGTGCAGCACGCAAGGGTGGCCGCGGCGGCGCGTCGCCCGGCGCGCGACCTGCGCCACGGCCAGGCTCTTGATCAGGCCCTGTGTGTCGAGGATCAGGTCGTAGTCCGTCTCGGACAGCTGCCGGCGGCTCTCGCCGAGCGCGCGCCAGGTCGCGCCGGAGAACAGCCGCCGCCGCCAGGGGCGCAGCGCGATCGGGATGATGCGGTCGACCGCGGGATGCAGCCCCGCGAGCGAAACGTAGGCTTCCTCGACGGCCCAGTGGATCGTGCTTTCCGGCCGCGCGCGGCGGATGTCGGTCAGCGCGGGAAAGGTGTGCACGATGTCCCCCAGCGAGGACATGCGCACGAGCAGGATGGTCGGCATTTGCGTTGCTATTGTTGTTGGAATTCGTTGGTCGGCGCTGCGCCGTGCTTCGCAGCCCTCGACCGGAGTTGCCCGATGCGCAGAAAAATCCTTGAATGATAAGGGAATTCGGTGGGGCCCCACGGTGGCGGCGCCCGGGGCTTGCGCTTGAATCCCCGGCCAATGGCCCCATTTGGCTCACAGGAACCCGGAGAGATCAAGGCGATGCGCTTCGACAAGCTGACCACCCAACTGCAGACCGCACTGGCCGACGCACAGAGTATGGCCGTCGGCCAGGACAACCCCAACATCGACCCGCAGCACCTGCTCGCGGCCCTGCTTGCCCAGCAGGACGGATCGGCAGCCTCCCTCATCCAGCGCGCCGGCGGCAATCCCGGCGCGCTACGCCAGGCCTTGCAGCAGGCGATCGCGCGCCTGCCGAAGGTCGAGGTGGGCACGCCGGGCGAGGTGCAGCTCTCGCGCGAGCTGAGCGCACTGCTCAACGTCTCCGACAAGCTCGCGCAGAAGCGCGGCGATCAGTTCATCGCCTCGGAAATGTTTCTCCTCGCCGCAATGGGCGACAAGGGCGAGACCGGGCGCCTGCTCAAGCAGGCGGGCGTCACGCTGAAAGCGCTCGAGGCGGCGATCGAGCAGGTGCGCGGCGGCCAGACGGTGTCCGGCCAGGAAGACGAGGCGCAGCGCCAGGCGCTCGCCAAGTACACCCTCGATCTCACCGAGCGCGCGCGTCAGGGCAAGCTCGACCCGGTGATCGGCCGCGACGACGAGATCCGCCGCACCATCCAGATCCTGCAGCGGCGCACCAAGAACAACCCGGTGCTGATCGGCGAACCCGGCGTGGGCAAGACGGCGATCGCCGAAGGGCTCGCGCAGCGCATCGTGAACGGCGAAGTGCCGGATTCGCTCAAGCACAAGCGCGTTCTGGTGCTTGATATGGCGTCGCTGCTCGCCGGCGCGAAATATCGCGGCGAATTCGAGGAGCGGCTGAAGGCCGTGCTCAAGGAGCTCGCCCAGGACGAAGGCAACACGATCGTGTTCATCGACGAGCTGCACACGATGGTCGGCGCGGGCAAGGCCGAAGGCGCGATCGACGCGGGCAACATGCTCAAGCCGGCGCTCGCCCGGGGCGAGCTGCACTGCATCGGTGCGACCACGCTGAACGAATACCGCAAGTACGTCGAAAAGGATGCCGCGTTGGAGCGACGCTTCCAGAAAGTGCTGGTCGGCGAGCCTTCGGTCGAGGCGACGATCGCGATTTTGCGCGGGCTGCAGGAGCGCTACGAGGTGCACCACGGCGTCGACATCACCGACCCGGCGATCGTCGCCGCGGCCGAGTTGTCGCACCGCTACATCACCGACCGCTTCCTGCCCGACAAGGCGATCGACCTGATCGACGAGGCCGCCGCACGCATCAAAATGGAAATCGACTCCAAGCCCGAGTCGATGGACCGGCTCGACCGGCGTCTCATCCAGCTGCGCATCGAGCGCGAAGCGGTGAAGAAGGAATCCGACGAAGCCTCGAAGAAGCGGCTTGCGCTGATCGAAGCGGAGATCGGCAAGCTCGAGAAGGAATACTCCGATCTCGAGGAAATCTGGAAGGCGGAAAAGGCCCAGGTCGCGGGCAGTGCGCATGTGAAGGAGGGACTGGAGAAGCTCAAGCTCGAGATGGAAGCCGCGCGGCGCAAGGGCGACTGGCAGACGATGAGCGAGATCCAGTACGGCCGCATCCCGCAGCTCGAAGCGCAGCTGAAGAGCGCCGAGAAGGCGGGCGGGGGCGCCGCACCGAAGGCGAAGCTGCTGCGCACGCAGGTCGGCGCGGAGGAGATCGCCGAGGTGGTCTCGCGCGCGACCGGGATTCCGGTATCGAAGATGATGCAGGGCGAGCGCGAAAAGCTCATTCACATGGAGGCGCGGCTCCACGAGCGGGTCGTCGGACAGGACGAGGCGGTGCGCCTGGTGTCCGACGCGATCCGGCGCTCGCGCTCCGGTCTGGCCGATCCGAACCGGCCCTACGGCTCGTTCCTGTTCCTCGGCCCGACCGGGGTCGGCAAGACCGAGCTGTGCAAGGCGCTTGCCGCGTTTCTGTTCGACTCCGAGGAGCACCTCATCCGCATCGACATGTCCGAGTACATGGAGAAGCATTCGGTCTCACGCCTGATCGGCGCCCCGCCGGGCTACGTCGGCTACGAAGAGGGCGGCCAGCTCACCGAGCAGGTGCGCCGCAAGCCCTATGCGGTGATTCTGTTCGACGAGGTCGAGAAGGCGCATCCGGAGGTGTTCAACGCGCTCCTGCAGGTGCTCGACGACGGCCGTCTCACCGATGGCCAGGGTCGCACGGTCGACTTCAAGAACACGGTCGTCGTGATGACCTCGAATCTCGGTTCGCAGATGATCCAGCAGATGTCCGGCAGCGACTACGGCGTGATCAAGCTTGCCGTGATGGCGGAGGTCAAGACCCACTTCAGGCCCGAGTTCGTCAACCGGATCGACGAAGTCGTCGTATTCCACGCGCTGGGCGAGGAGCAGATCAAGTCGATCGCGCGCATCCAGCTGAAGCAGCTGAGCGCGCGTCTGGCGAACATGGACTACGGCTTCGAGATTTCCGAAGCCGCGGTGACCGAGCTTGCGAAGGCGGGCTTCGATCCGGTCTACGGTGCGCGGCCGCTGAAGCGCGCGATCCAGTCCGAGATCGAGAACCCGCTTTCCAAGAGCATCCTCGAAGGCCGCTTCGCGCCGAAGGACGGCATCTTCGCCGACTGGCGCGGCGGGCATATGGTGTTCGAGAAGGCGCCGGCCAAGGCGGCGGCGTGACGCCGCCGTTCGTCCGACGCGTCCGCCCGAGCGGCGCGCAGGCCTAGGCGAGCCGGCCGCGGCAGCACATGGATTTCCTCTCGCGCATGATCGCGCGGCTGGGCGCGCAAAAGGTCTGCCTCGATCATGCCGCGGGCCTGATTGCGGGGGTGCCGGGCGTGGTGCTCGAGATCGGCCTCGGCAAGGGCCGTACCTACGACCGCCTGCGCACGCTGTTCCCGCAGCGCACGATCTACGCTTTCGACCGCGAGGTGCACTGCGCCGCGCAGCTGCGTCCGGCCGACACGCAGCTTTTTCTCGGCGACTTCCGCGAAAGCCTGCCGGCGGCGTTCGAACGCCTCGGGCAAAGCGCCGCGCTCGCCCATGTCGACCTCGGCACCGAGGATCTCGCGCGCGATCGCGTGCTCGCGGCCGCGGTCGCGCCGCTCGTCGATCGACTGGTCGTGCCCGGGGGCATCGTGCTCGGCGACCGGCCGATGGACGGTCCGGGCTGGCGTGCGCTGCCGCCGCCCGCCGGCGCGTGCGAACTTGCCGATTACCCCTATTACCCCTATTACCCCTATTACCTTTACCAGACTGCGACGGGAATGCGCGCGCGAAGCGCGAGCCGCGGCTGAGCGCGCGCGGCGCGCAGTCGCCGGGTGCGCGTGAGCAGCTCCTCCCACAGTC
>Ga0210097_1000319_pt1 | contig 18747 bp, 14 predicted proteins | sample Joice_CattailNLA_2_FD_185521 | JGI IMG/M metagenome (GOLD analysis project Ga0210097, IMG submission 185521) | Wetland microbial communities from San Francisco Bay, California, USA, that impact long-term carbon sequestration - Joice_CattailNLA_D2... | ecosystem: Environmental > Aquatic > Marine...
TGCGGTATAGCGCTTAACCAATTCCGAACCTGTCACGGAATTGGTTAAGCGCTATACCGCATCGGTGGGCTTCGACCACAAGCTGGCCATGTTTGACATTCAGGGTTCTCTGGCTCACGCACAGATGCTGGCGGCCTGCGACATCATCAGCAGACAGGATCTGAGCGATATCCAGCGCGGACTTGCTCAGATCGAAAATGAGATAATCTCCGGCGATTTCGATTGGTCTGTTGATCTTGAGGATGTTCATCTTAATATCGAAAGGCGCCTGATAACCCTGATCGGCGATGCGGGGAAGCGTTTGCATACAGGTCGCTCGCGCAACGACCAGGTGGCTACCGACGTGCGTCTTTATTTGCGCAGCGCGATCGATGAACTGACAATGCTTCTCAAGGGAATGCAAGGTGCACTATTGGATCTCGCAGAGCAGCACACGAATACCATCATGCCGGGATTCACCCATTTGCAGGTCGCCCAGCCGATAACCTTTGCACATCACCTGATGGCGTATTTCGAGATGCTCAAGCGCGATGCGGATCGTTTGCGCGATTGCCGCAAACGCATGAACCGCCTGCCACTGGGCGCGGCTGCGCTGGCCGGAACCAGCTATCCGATCAAGCGCGAATACACCGCTGAACTGCTTGGCTTTGACGGTGTGTGTGAAAATTCCCTGGATGCAGTGTCTGATCGCGACTTCGCCATCGAATTCACCGCAGATGCGGCATTGATCATGACACATCTGTCGCGATTCTCAGAGGAACTGATCCTGTGGATGAGCCCTCGTTACGGCTTCATCGACATCTCCGACCGTTTTTGTACCGGCTCTTCCATCATGCCCCAGAAGAAGAATCCCGATGTTCCGGAACTGGTGCGCGGCAAGACCGGACGCGTCAACGGCCACCTGATCGCGCTGCTGACACTGATGAAAGGACAACCGCTTGCCTACAACAAGGATAACCAGGAGGACAAGGAGCCGTTGTTTGACACTGTCGAAACACTGACACGGACCTTGCGCATCTATACTGACATGATCGCCGGCATCCATGCCAGGCCGGATGTCATGCGTAGCGCTGCTTTGCAAGGCTATGCCACCGCCACAGACCTGGCGGATTATCTGGTAAAGAAGGGGTTGCCGTTCCGCGATGCCCATGAAGCCGTTTCGTTGGTTGTACGTTTCGCCGAGGAGCGCGGTTGCGATATTAGCGATATCGGCCTCGCCGAGCTAAAAAATTTCTCCGGACTGATCGGAGAAGATGTGTATCAGGTGCTCACGCTGGAAGGATCGGTTGCAAGCCGCAACCATACCGGCGGCACCTCGCCGCAACAGGTCGAGTCTGCAATCGCGCGGGCTCGGGCCAGCATCTCCCAATAAATCCTCTTTGGAAAGTCGGGAAGCATGAGGACGCCGGCTATCTCAATATTTTAATAAATTCTTCCTGCGGAACCGGTTTACCGAACAGATATCCCTGGTAGAGCTTGCATCCGGCACCCCAGAGAAAATCCCGTTGTTCATTGGTTTCCACCCCTTCGGCAATCACTTCGATGCCCAAATTTTGGGCCATCCCGATGATCGTTTGAATGATCATGCAATCGGTGGATTTTGTGCTGATATTGCGTACGAAGGACTGGTCGATCTTCAATTGATTGAGAGGCAATTGGGTCAGATAAGCCAGTGATGAATATCCGGTACCAAAATCGTCCATGGAAAAACGCACACCAAACGATTTCAACGCATGCATCTTTTCAATCGTATCGACGACGTTATCGAGCACCGTGCTTTCGGTCAATTCAATTTTCAGGAGGCTGGGGTTGATGACGTAATGCTCTATGACTTCGCGTACCTGCTTGACAAAACCCGGTTGACGGAACTGTCTCGCACTGACATTGATCGCTAGCGTCAATTCGCGGGTGAGAAGATCGCTTTCCCATTGCTTAAGTTGTTCGCAGGCCGTTTGCAACACCCAATGGCCGATGGGCAAGATCAGGCCGGTATCTTCAGCAACCGGAATGAATTGGGCGGGGCTGATCATGCCTTGTGCCGGATGTATCCATCTGATCAGCGCCTCTGCACCGACGTGGCGCTCATTACTGTCGATCTGCACCTGGTAATATAGCTTGAATTCATTTTTCGGGAGGGCGTTCCGCATCCCGGCTTCGAGCTTGCTGCGAATTTCCAGCGCTTCCTGCATCGCCGGATCGAAGAATCGCAGGGTATTTCTCCCGGATTTTTTTGCTGCATACATGGCTGTATCGGCCTGTTTGAGCAAGTCGTCCAGATTTTGACCGGAGTGCGCAAACAGGGAGATGCCTATGCTTGCCGTGCTGTAATTCTCGATATCTTTCAGCATGCAAGGCTGGCTGATGGACTTCAGAACCTTTTCTGCCACTTCCCTGGCCTGCACACCGGCCTGCTTTCTGTCCTTGCTCAAGTCCTCCAACAGCACGACGAATTCATCGCCGCCAAGACGCGCCAAAGTGTCACTCTCGCGAATGCAGGTTCGCAGACGCTGTCCCACCTCGATCAACAGGAGGTCCCCGACGTCATGTCCCCTGGTGTCATTCAGAATTTTGAAGTTGTCGAGATCGATAAACAGGAGACCGGCGCAGGTCTTGTTGCGTGCGCTGGCTGTTACTGCCTGATGAAGCCGGTCAAACAGCAATCGCCTGTTCGGTAACAGGCAGAGCGGATCATAAAAAGCAAGCGTATGGATCTTCTCTTCAGCCTGTTTTCGTTCCGTGATGTCAAAGAAAGCGATAATATAATTGGTGATTTCGCCGTCTTTCCCGACCACGGCGGTTATGGTCAACCATTCGGGATAGATCTCGCCGTTCTTTCGGCTGTTCCATATTTCCCCCTGCCAGTAATTGTCCCGATGCAGGATTTCCCGCATCCGTGGATAGAATTTTTCATCTTTGCTATTCGATTTGATCGAATAAAGGTTTTTTCCGATGACTTCCTCGGCGCTGTACCCGGTCAACTCGGTGAATACACGGTTGACCCGGATGATCACATCCTGAGGATCAGTAACGATCATTCCTTCTTCAATCTCGAATGCTATAGCTGCAACCCTCAATGCCGCCTCGCGCTCTTCCAGCACTTTCATCATGCTGTTGAAGGCATGGGACATGTCAGCGATGTCCTTTGGCCCGGAAAGCTGTGCCCGCACCTCCGATTCACCAGACTTTGCACGTTCCATACTGGCCGACAACTGGTTGAGCGGTAACGTCATGCGATTGGTCAGAAAGCGGATTAAAAGCAGGAACGCCAACGCGAATGAAAACGACATCACCAGGTTGGCGATAAATATGTCGGTAGTTGTCTGGGATAACGCTGCTTTGCTCATCACCACGAAAACATGTCCCAGCAACTCCGGTTTGACATTCTGGATACTGAAAGGCGATTCGCTTGCTGGCTGCGAATATACCTGGGCAACAAATCGCCATGCACGCCGGTTTTCGGAATCGAGAAATGCAGTTCCCAAATCTTCTTCTTTCGGCACACCAAGAGTTGTAAATTCGTCCGGTCCGGCTTTTCCGCTTTTCAACAATACGCGCTGGCTGACATCGCGTATTTCCACGCTGACCACTCCCGGGAAAGCCATGGTTGCCTTAACCACTTCAGCGGCATTGTCTGCCGAGGCATAGATCAATGCCAGCGAGCTTTGCCGTGCTAGATTCTCAGTGATGCGCAGTCCCTGCTCGAGCAGGTTAGCGCGTACGCGCTGGTTTGTTTGCCAGGATCCGGCCAGCGAAGAAGACAACGCCAGAAAAAGTATCCCGAGCGTAACCGTAAAGCCAAGTTGGCGCTCAAATGTGAACCTCTGGATAAATTTGCTGATGATTTTTTTCATGTGAACATGCGCTTATTGCTCGGGCAAAATGGTATCGAAATCCCTCAACCGGGAAGGTTTCAACCGCAAATGTTTTGCAGTGCGCAGGTTGACGACACTTTGCACATCACGTAACGGCATCATGCCAATTCTTGCATAATCACCTGTTCTCAAATACCCCTGTGCCAATTCGGCAAGACTTTCACCCAACCCGAAGTTGTCAGGATATAGCGAAAACAGCACGCCACGGCGTACATGGGCGGAGTTGCTGGAGAAAACCGCAATATCCCTGTTCCAGGATTCCTGCAGCACCATGGGAAGAACAGTACCTTCCTCGACTGTGGTGTAATCCTGCGGAAGCCAAATTGCATCGCTATGGCCATCGGCTTCGGAAAATATTTCCTGGTAAAGCTTTACCGCGCTGCGCAGATCATGCGCTCCGTAGGCTACCAGTTCCATGCCATGTGAACGTGCTGCTTCTATGGCCAATTTAATCAACCAGTCGTTGTAAGCAGGATCATAGACGATAAACACCCGCTTCATCGCCGGCATCAATGCCTTCATGCGTGCGAACAGCAAATCAGGATCCGGCGACAGATTAATCACCGGCTGCCCGCGGGTTTCATCCTCCGGGACCGTCAACACCCCGCCCACCACCACTCCGATCCCGTTATCCAATGCTGCTGCAGTCTTCATGCCCTGCCTGCCAAGCGCGATCACAACATTGATTTTCTCAACATGAAGATATGTTTTCAGAGCTCCAATGTCCGAATTGGAATTGACAGATTGTTTAAATACACGATCCCCGGACTTATGCTCGATACCATCGATTATTTTCTCGAATATTTCGCGATAAGGTTCACCGATGTCGGGGTAAATCACTCCAATAGCTCCGCCTTCCACTGCTAGCGCCGTTGATGAAACGAGCAGTGAAGAAAAGCAAAGCAGCGCAATGCGCAGCGACAGCATAAACAGCCGGCCTTGGGATTCGGCTTTAAGTGAAAAAGCAATCATCAATTGAAAAATTTCGAAGTTTTATCGATCAGAACTGATAGTTCAGCTCGACGCGCCCCTCTCGCGGAGCGAGTGGCAGGTCGTTGGGAATCAGGCCCGGCGATGGGGAAGGCTCGCGAGCGTCGGCATCGAACAGATTGCGTATGGAAAATGCGAACAACCAGCCGCTGGCAACCTTCTGGCTACGCAGCGTGAGATCCACCGTACTGTAGTCGGCGATAGGCGGACGTATATCCCCGGGTTCGCGCTTTCGGTCGGCGATATAATTGAGCTGTGTGTCCAATGTCCAGCGGGGTACCAAACGCCAGTCCAAGCGAGCGTAGAAGTGATGCCGTGGCGCATTGCCCGCATCCTGATTCGTTGTTTCATCGATAGAACGTTGCTGCGCATAATTGCCTGACATCCGGACGTTGGCGCTCGCATCCCAGACCAGCTCGGCCTCGAAACCCTGACCATTCTGTTTACCTGCATTCTGTGCTAAGCCGCTGGTATCTGGGCGCAAGATGTCCTTCATCTGATAGTTGAACATATTCAAATTCGCTTGCAGGGTACTGGTCGCCTGCCACACGAAAGCTAACTCAGTAGACTCGATGGTTTCGGGCTTAAGATTGGGATTACCTATCAGTACCGGATTGTTGATATTGTAGAGTTCGGAAAATGAAGGCGGCCTGAAAGCGCGTCCATAAAGCAACTTGCTGGTCAGGTTATAGGCAGTTTCCCATACCAGCGCAATGCGTGGGTTGGTGGTATCTCCAAAATCAGAATAGCGATCATGACGTACACCGGCAGTGAGATACCAATCCTTGGTGAAAGCCCATTCGTCCTGTACGTATACATAATTCACGCTACGGCTATGCGGAAGGATGAAAGGTGCGATGTCAGTCACATCCTGAACGGTACCCAATGGCGGCAACGTGTAATTATTGGAGTCCTTGATACGGTAGAGGTCGTCATTCTGGGTTCCTGCGCCGAATCGCAGTTTTTGGGTTTGCAAACCCGTATAAGCAGCCGACAAGTTGAAACGTAAATGACGCTCCCATTTGTAGGGATTGCCGATCACGCCATCGGGGAACCCGAGATAACCCGGCGGGTAAAGCGTCAGATCGGATTGCTCCGTAATGTAAAAATAGCTGGCCTGCGCGGTCACATCCAGATTGGGCGCAAAGTTCTTGTCCTGATAAGTGAGGTCGGTGGAGATACGTTCGCCGAAATTGGTACCCGTCGGATCCAGCGCTGATGCTACACCAGCACCTGTCCTTGCATTTGAGCGCTGCTGGTAACCGGCACGCAGACGCCATTTGTCACGCGACAGATCGAGTCGTCCATCGATTGCATCATAATCAAGGTTGACCGGACCCGGCGCAAGCGATGGATATATAGTGGGTGTAACAGCGTCTTCAGTGATGATTTGGTTCTGACCGTCGGTATGCCCCACCCTGAGATAGGCAGCGGCTTCGTAATCTCCCAGAGATCCGCCATATTGCATCCATGCGTCGTTTGTTTTGAAAGAACCGGCACGCAAGCCAAGTTGTGTCCCGTCTATGTCTGAAGAAGAATTGGTAATGATGTTGATCACCCCGGAATAAGCATCCGCACCATATAACGCAGAACCCGGGCCGCGTATCACCTCGATGCGCGCTATATTTTCCACCGACATTCCAGCCCAGATTTGGGATCGATCACCAACGTAAACGGCGGTGATCGGTATACCGTTCACCAACATCAAAATCTGGGGATTGTATTGGGTGTATATGCCTCGTATGGTATAAATCGGGTTGTAGCCGATGGGTGAATGCGACACGTGAATGCCGGGTACGGTTTCCAACACTTCGTCCAGGTCCGCTGCCCCTATGGCTGCAATATCTTCCGAGGTGATTACAGTGGCGACTGAGGGTGCCCTCGAGATCGGTTGTTTGGTACCACTTGCAATAGTTACAAAGGACTTGTCTCCGTAGGCTAGAGCCAACTCCTCTTCCTCTGATTGAAGTACGGCTTGGACACTAGCACTCCATGTTATCGTCAACAACAAGACAAATAAGCTTTTAGAGTATCCTTTCATGGAGATTCTCCCGATGCGCTTCTGCGTGTAGTTTTTTTCATCGAACTTCGACCTATGCGTCATTGATTGCACACCTCAGTGCTGAGTATAGTATTTAAGTTAACTTCCTCCAGCGGCGACTTTCAACCCCTTCATACGATATCATTCGGCAAGGCAACGGAAATAAAGAGCCCTCAGGTTTATCTAGTGCATCCAGATAGCAAGGCGGCATTCCGGCGAGAAAGGCCATAATACTCGCGAAATAATATTCAATGGGAGACATGCCCATATCGGCACACAAAGCTGCGGCCAAAGCAGCATAATTCAAACGAAGACGCCAACGTCCTTCATGCAGAATTTTTTCCACGTCGAACGCAAGCTTTAGATGCAGCCCATTACCCAATCCCATCTTTTGTACTAGCGCCATTACAGGCGAGATTCGTTCGTCCGCTGCAACTAGTGGACGACCGTAGCCGGCTATACTCCGCTTCTTGTTAAGTTCGGTTTGCACTATTTCCTTCAAGTCTGCTCCCTCATCCACTTGGATCTTGGCACGGGTAAGAAACTCACAAGCACGCAAATCAATACCCCGACCATAAATCTTTGCTTCGGAAACAGCCAATGCAGCAGCAATTCCTAACGTGCCGGTACTACGTGCAGTTCCAGCTAACGCCGCCACCCGGTTATTCCATATACGTGCGTCTGGATAACTGGTATAGCTCCAAAGGGCTTGTACCATGTTAACTTGTTGCGAAGTTAATTTTCTTCCTGTAATGCTAAACAGATACAACTCTAACCAGTTCATATCTTCAAGTAATTTATGGAGGTCTTTTCCACGAAATACGACACGCTCGCCCGGAAAGAATGCGCCAGCACTCGTACAAAGACGGCCGACATATTGTTCCAGCAATAGCGGCCCGTTCATATAATTACCGTAACAGGATTATCCATATCACTATCAGTGCCAAGATCCTTTTCTAACTCTATTCTGAAGAATGGAAAATTCTTGTGGCCATAATTTTTTTGTTCCAATGCATGGACCGCAGCTCCCGGCAACCTCAGCAGCAGGTACAACATCTCTCCCTGCGCTGGGTTAAACCCGAGATCCATGAAAGTGGCTGCTGCGACACCTGACATAGCAAGAGGTAGGCCTGCTGAGGATTCCAGTAACTGCCTGTTATCTTTCAGCCAGGCCAGAGACCCCGCACCATCGACTGCAGCGAGGTGAGTCAATGTTTCCATTACAGGCGCCGTGCAACGAACGCCATGCGGGTCGAAACCTGCCGCATGGCCGGGTGCAGGCCAGACATCGGCGGGATCATCAACCGGTTTTTTTACCAGGCCAGCTTGCCAGCGAGGCAGATCGGTACCCCGCGCATTCCATTCTTCCATCGCAATGTGCACCTCCCGCGCGCCGCCGGATGCACCCGCGCCCACCGCCAGCGCCGCCATCAGACAGGATGCGGAAGTCGAACCGCCAACGCCGCCGCACATCGCGGCATGTACCGCCGCATCGCGCGGTCCAGGATTCGCAAGCGCTATTGACAACCCTTCCAGAAGTCTGACCTGCTGAGGTGTAGGCGCCTCGCCGCGAAAAAGCAGATACAAATACTCTATCCAGTTTGCATGGATCAAAAGGTCGCCGTAGACATCATAGCCGTGACAGTGACAGGCAGCTGCCGCGAACGCATTGTCGGGCTCTGCCTCTTCCTGCCAGATGCGTGTGCGGATTGATTCCGAACTCACTTTTTCGTCCCGAGAATTTGCAATCTCAATCCCATGGGCGGGACCTCATCTGCATCGATACGAACATCAAGAACAGTCGGGCCTTGATTACGCAAGATCGAGTCCAGATTCAGGTCATCAAAGTCTTCGGCGGTGCGAATCAAATAACCCGGGATTCCCATGGATTCTGCCATTCGCCTGAAATCCACAGTCGGTAATTCGTAACCGATCTGCTCGGCACCGGCAAGACGCTGACCATGTTTCACCATACCCAGAGCCGAATCGTTAAGTATCACGAATACCACGCTGAGTTTCTCGGCCAGCGCAACGGTCATTTCCTGACCATTCATCAACAGGCTTCCGTCTCCGGTCAGGCAGACCACCGGAACTCCACGATTCGCGAGCGCGGTACCTACCGCGCCGCCAATAGCCCAACCCATCGGGGCGAAATTCATCGTGATGCGCATCCAGCCGCCTGCACTGTGCAGATGGTCATGCATACCAAGATTGTGGATCGCCCAAGTCGTGCTGTTGCCCGAGTCGACCAGAAAGCGGGTATCGGGTGGACTTCGCCAGCCAAGTTCGCGCATCAGATATTGGGGCTTGATCGACGCGCCGGACAACGGAGATCTGAATGAATCGTCAATCGATCTTTTTTTGAATTTTCGCTTCTCGCCGGGAACAATTTCTTTTGTGGCATCCCTGCGCAGCGTGCGTAATATGCGTTCAAACACCGGGCGGACAAGACCGCGCACATGCAGTCTCGCCATCGGTGAGCGAGTCAGGTGCGCCTCGCAGGAATCGATATGTACCAGCCGGTTGTTCAGCAGCGATTCGCTCCAGCCATTACTCGTCCATTCACTCAGGGCCGAGCCGACCACCAATATCAGATCTACCTCCCTGTCACCCACCGCCTCAACAGCTGTCCGGTGACCCGCAAAACCGAACACGCCACGGTACAAAGGGTGGCGCGGACTGATATATCCCTTGGCATCGGGCGTAACGACAAACACTGCATTCATCCTCTCAACCAATTCGATGATGAGGTCTATGGCCGGTCCGCCGCCGCTGCCTATCAATACCACCATTCGTTTCGACTGCGCCAATTGCGCCTGCAATTCTCTGACAGCCGCATCATCAACAGCAGCCTGCGGCTGCAGCAGATGCGCCAGATTGTATGACGGCCCGCACTGTAACTGCGTGCGCAGAACGTCAACAGGAATGCTGAGATGAACAGGACCGGGTATAGGATGGTGCGCGTTTAGAAGTGCGCTGACCAGTTGCGGCTCTAATTGATCAGGATGGGAAATCAACGCGCTGAATCGTGTGCAGGTACGAAGCATCGCAATTGTGTCGATGCCTGCACCGGATGACTCCTGCAACGCCCCGCGTCCGAGCAAATTCAAAGAAGGCTGGCCGCTGATAACCAGCATCGGAATCTCGTTCTCATATGCGCAGGCCACACCGGTGATCAGATTCGTCGTACCCGGGCCGGAAGTGGCGCAACACACACCCAGCTTGCCGGACTCGCGATTGTAACCATCGGCCATGAATGCGGCTCCGGCTTCATGGCGCGCCACGACCGGACGCGGCCCTCTTCGACGCGCACTCCGCGCAAGCGCGTTATAAAGCGGCTCGATGGCGCCTCCGGGGACCCCGAATACGTATTCGACACCGATCTGCTCCAGATAAGCGACCAGCAAGTCGGCAGCTTCCACAGGCTGAAGGCTTGCTTTGAGATCCTGCACTTGCTGTATTACAGACATTAAATGATCACTGATCCGGATATTCCAATCGCATCACAACTCTCCCTGCATTCCAGCCATGGAGAAATACCTCTCCGCAACAAGTGAAGGATTTGCGATTCTGCAGAACAAAATTAACTCTATCACAGAGTATGAGCGCTGTGACAGATTGCAGGTGCTATTTCAGTGATACGAATATTCCGGATTGCTTGGGAATAATTACCCAGATTTCCGAATGAATGGAGAAATTCTGATATCGCTGATCAAACTTCGGAAAAAGCGGGAGCGTGTTTCTCCTACTTGGTCAGAAGTTGTTTCAGTTCGCCGCTCTGATACATCTCGGTCATGATGTCCGAACCACCGACGAACTCACCTTTGATATACAGCTGAGGAATGGTCGGCCAATTGGCATATTCCTTGATGCCATTGCGGATCTCGGGGTCCTGCAACACGTCCACGGTAAATAAATCCTTTACGCCCAATGCGTTGAGTATCCCTACGGCATTGGCGGAAAAACCGCACTGCGGAAACTGCGGGCTACCTTTCATATAAAGCACAACCGGGTGCGTGGTGACTTGCTCATGGATTCTTTGTTTAATTTCAGTGCTCATAGCTTGATTACCTTAATTTATTGGTCGGGAATTTTATGTTCAGTCATGGTTACACGTCAAGCTCTAACTACCAGCCCTGCATTGTCGTCTTCAACAGCACTGCTTGATCAGAACAGATCGTGGTTGATCAGCATATGCATGGCGATACTGGCCGCATAACCCAGCGCGATCACCGGTGTCCATTTGAGATGTCCGAAAAATGTATATACTCCGCGCGCCTGACCCATCAGCGCAACCCCGGCCGCCGAACCGATCGACAGCAGCGAACCGCCGACACCGGCGGTCAGCGTCACCAGCAACCATTGGCCGACCGTCATATCGGGCTGCATGGTCAGCACTGCGAACATCACCGGGATGTTGTCGACTACGGCCGAGATAATCCCGACAGCGATGTTGGCGTAGGTCGCGCCCCAATCAATATACATCACATGCGAGATCATCCCCAGATAGCCGATAAAGCCGAGTCCGCCCACACACATCACCACGCCGTAAAAGAAAAACAGGGTATCCCATTCGGCGCGCGCCACTTCCTTGTATATGTCGAAAGCAACCGGACTGCCGATGTCTTCTTCGCCGTTTTTTCGCTGGCGTGACGTTCCTTTGGTAACTTTCAAATAATAGGCGTAGAACTTGAGCAGGCTCAGGCCGGTGAGCATGCCGATCACCGGCGGCAGTTGAAGATAACTATGGAAACTTACCGCAAGGGCGATGGTGAACAAAAACAGTATCGCGATTGTGATCGCGCCGCGCTTCATCGCGACCATTTCTCCGCCTCCCTTGGGCTTTTTATCCGGCACCCAGAAATGCATGACGGCCGCCGGCACCAGCCAATTGACCAGTGAGGGTATAAACAGGTGAAAGAACGTCCAAAATTCGACCGGCCCATCGCTGGTTTGGAGATTCTTCTGCCAGACCATCAGCGTGGTGATATCGCCGAACGGGCTGAATGCGCCTCCGGCATTGGCTGCCACGACCAGGCTGATGCACGAGAGCGTGACAAATTTCTTGTTGTCGGCCCCGACTGCCAATATCACCGCCACCATCAGCAGTGCTGTGGTCAGATTGTCTGCCACGGCAGAGATGAAGAATGCCAATACGCCGGTCACCCAGAACAATGCACGATAGCCGAATCCCTTGCGTATCAGCCAGGAACGCAGCGCCTCGAAGATATTGCGCTCTTCCATTGCATTAATGTACGTCATCGCCACCAGCAGGAATAGCATCAGCCCCGCATATTCTCCAAGATTGTGACGCAATGCCATCTCGACGACATCGGGGATGTTTTGCGACTGGTAGTACCAGGCAACCAGCCCCCAGATGATGCCTGCTGCCAGCATCACCGGCTTGGACTTGCGCAGAAGCGTGAACTCTTCCGCCATCACGGCCAGGTATGCAACAAAGAACAACAACACCGAAGTGACGCCTACCCAGCTGTTGGTCAAGTCAAGTCGTTCACCTCCCTCCGAGGCGAATGCAATCAGCGGCATTAACAGTATGGATATCGAAAGTGTAATACGCTTCATTAGCATTTCTCCAGAAAACACCTCTGACAACTCACCCCGGCAATATTGCCTGCGCAACACATTCTAACTTGTCACGATGTTGTATTGAAAGACGATCTGCCCGGCATTTATGCGTTCGGGACTGCATTTGTCGATCTATTATCGCCTTGGAAAATCGACACGAAGATACGAATCCATCAACACTTTCATCAGGCAGTACGATATATCCATCCGCGCCGCGCAAGTAATTTCTCGATCTCCACCGCCAGCAGCACCGCACCGGAAATCATGATACATATCGATAGCTCAACGGCATCGAGTGGTTCAGTTTTGAATATGAGATTGAGCGCAGGGACATATATGGTCGCCATTTGCAGCAGAAAAGTCGCCGTGATCGCCAGTGCCATGGGCTGATTGGAAAACAGCCCGATAGCGAATAACGACTCCTTTTCCGAACGTATCGCCATTACATGAACGAGCTGAGCCAGTGTCAGCACCGTGAACACCATGGTCTGCCAGTGTGCCGAGCCACTCCGCAATGCCCATGCCTGGACCAGCAATGTGAGTGCAGCCATCAACAAACCCACCCACAACATATGCTGCCACATACCGTGAGCAAAGATACTTTCCCGAAGTGGTCTAGGCGGGCGGCGCATGATGCCGCGTTCGGCCGGTTCGGCAGTAAGGGCAAGTGAAGGCAGACCATCCGTAACCAGATTGATCCACAGGATATGGATCGGAAGCAACGGGATAGGTAGTCCCAGAAACGGCGCAAGAAAGATGGTCCAGATTTCGGCTGAGTTGGTCGTCACCGCGTAGCGGATGAATTTTCGTATGTTGTCATACAGGCGGCGGCCGTGTCGCACTGCATGCACGATGGTGGCAAAATTATCGTCAAGCAGTACCATGTGCGCCGCCTCTCGCGCTACGTCTGTGCCGCCTTTGCCCATTGCCACGCCGATGTCAGCAGCTTTTAGCGCAGGTGCGTCATTGACTCCATCGCCGGTCATCGCCACCACCGCGCCCTTATCCTGAAGCGCCTTGACGATCCTGATCTTCTGTGCGGGATCGACGCGCGCATAAACGCGCACTTCCTCAACAACAGCCTCAAATGCAGCCTGATCGAGTTGCGTCAATTCGGCTCCCGTCATCACTCTGCCATCACTGTCGGCCAGGATCCCGAGCGCTCGCGCGATCGCACGCGCGGTTGCGGGATGATCGCCAGTGATCATCACCGGAATGATGCCTGCCGATCTGCATTGCGAAACCGCTTCCTTTACTTCGCTTCGCGGCGGGTCGATCAATCCGGCGAATCCGAGGAATACCAGATCCGCTTCGACCGAAACGTGAGACGCTGTTTCGGGTAACACAGGCCAGCGACGGCAGGCAAAGGCGAGAACACGCAGGCCATCTGCGGCCATCGCCTCCGCCTGCCGAAGCAAAATCGTGCGATCAATATCTTTCTCACCGCTGCTGACCGACTTGCTCACACACAAAGGCAGAACAGCTTCAGGTGATCCTTTGGTATAGGCAACGAACTCTTCACCGGCCCGATGCAAAGTAGTCATCAGTTTGCGCTCGGCATCGAAAGGCAGTTCAAGCAATCGCGGTGCGTCCAGTTCCAGCGTGGTTTTATCATAACCAGCTGCCTGGGCGGCGTACAGCAACGCAGCCTCAGTCGGTTCACCGCGTGTCTTGCCATGGCGGTCTATGTGAGCGTCGTTGTTAAGCGTCATGGCTTGCAGCAATGTAGTCCAAGGCTCGCCGCCAACCGGCCAAGCATTGTGCAAGACATCGTCGGAATAGAGATTTGCGACATGCATCCTGTTCTGGGTAAGTGTACCGGTCTTATCTGAACAGATGTAATTCACTGAGCCCAGCGTTTCCACTGCAGGCAGGCGGCGTATCAAAGCGTGCTGCTTGATCATCTTGCGAGCGCCCAATGCCAGCGATATCGTCACCACTGCAGGCAAAGCCTCCGGAATCGCTGCCACCGCCAGGCTGACTGACGTCATGAACATCAACAGCATAGGTTCGCCACGCAACACGCCGATGACGAACACCAGCACGCAGATAAACAAAGCAGCCAACGCCAGACGTTTGCCGAAACGCGCCAGCCGCTTCTGCAACGGAGTTTTTGTCTCGCTGTCTTCACCGAGCAGCGCGGCGATCTTGCCCAGTTCGCTGTTCATGCCTGTGGCAACCACCAGACCGCGCGCGCGCCCATAGGTGACGATAGTGCCTTTGTAGGCCAGACATGACCTGTCGCCCAGTGGCACATCGATAGCGGACAACGCCTGGGTATGTTTTTCCACAGCGACAGATTCTCCGGTGAGCGCCGATTCATCGATCTTCAGCCGTACCGCTTCGATGATGCGCAGGTCGGCGGGTACAACGTTTCCCGCTTCAAGCAGGATCACATCACCCGGTACCAACTGTGCGGCACTGACAGATTCAATTCGACCATCGCGCATCACTCGTGCGCTTGCGGCTGCCATCTGCTTGAGAGTGGCCATCGCACGCTCCGCACGGTATTCCTGCACGAATCCGATCACCGCATTCAGGATCACGATCACGATGATCGCGACGGTATCCTCGATATCACCGACGATGCCGGATATGATCGCCGCGCCGATCAGCACGATGATCATGAAATCGGCGAATTGGTCGAACAGCATGCGCCAGGGTGAACGCGCGCGCTTTTCCTGCAATGCATTGGGACCAAAGTGAGCGAGCCGCTTTGCCGCATGATCCGAACTCAAGCCGGATTGCGGATTGGTCTCCAGGCTGTGCGCGACTTTGTCGGAAGCTAGCGTGTGCCAGTTGATATCGTTAATGTGCATGTTCGAAAAGTATCCAGGAGTTGAGTACATACATCATGAACAATCCCAGGCTCACCCAGGTCAACCCGAGCACGGCACGACCCTGCGGACGAAAGATCAGTCCCACTGCCACCAGGGCGCTCATCATCACAGCGGTGAATGCAGTCAGCGCGTGGCTGGCATCGACATCCGCAAGCAGCGGGCCCTCGGTGTAAAACAGATCATCCACAGCCAAAATAATGATGTCGAACAAATTGCTGCCGAGCAAATTGGCAATGGCCATGTCCAGCGCACCGATCCGCAGCGCCGAAATGGTGACTGCCGCTTCGGGAGCCGAAGTCACTGCGGCGACAAGCAGGGTCCCGACAAAACTTTCCCCCCAACCCATCATGTCGGAAATATCCTTGGCGACAAATGGCAGCCATGAACCTGCCAGAACTACTGCCAAGGCTGACCACGAATAGCCTTTGATGGCGCTGCGCAATGTTGTATCCGGATAGCGTTCTGCTGACTCCTCGGTGTATTCGGTGATGGTGCGGCGTTCGTAACTATATACGGCACGTATCGCAACCAGATAGATTGCCGCAATGAATGGCGAGTAAAAACCCACATGCCCCAGTGACGGACTCAAGTCCGCATGATCGAGCAGCAGGCTGAATCCGGCGAAACCGATAAGTATCGTTCCCAAGGAAACCGACAGGATATGTCCCTGGGCCGCCTTGCTGTACAAGGTCTCGCGCTTGTAAAGTGCATCCAGCATCACCAGGATGGCCAGATTGAACACCGTACTGCCCAGCACATCGCCGACCGCGATGTCCGGAACGCCGGCAAATGTCACGGAGGAAATCCCGGTCACAAGTTCGGGCAGCGACGTAGCGGTGGAAAGCAGAATCAGCCCTATCCATGAAGCGGAGATACCCGACTTCTCGGCGATGATGTCGCCATATCGGGAAAGGAAGTACCCCGCATAGCCGATGACGGCAATACAAAGCAAAAGTTGCAACCAGAGCAGCATTTCAGTTGTCTCCTTGCCGGGTGATTGATTTAAATATTTCCAGATGGTTTGTTGAATAGTACATCGAGCCTGCTGATAGGTTCGGTTCGTTGCTACCGTGTCCAGATTCAATATATCCCGCGCAAGATCGCCGGGAAAACATCATGCCGGCGCCTGTTGAATTTTCTTAAGCACTATCCCGCGGAACCAGCCTCCGGCAAGCAACGGTACATCGTTGACCAGCTGTAACTGAGGCACCTCGTTTAGCACATCCTCGAACACCACATCCATGCGTGTGGCAATATGGCGCGACAGGGGTGTGAGCGCACGGCGCAACAAAGCAAGTTTTTTCGGGCGAATGAATTTATCGAATAGGATGATCGTGCCGCCCGGCTTGAGGACTCGGGCAGCTTCGCCAAGGCATAACTCCGATCGCGGCACAATCGCGAGTATCAGATGCAGTACGACATGGTCAAACCGGGAATCGTTGAATGGCAGGGCCATGCTGTCGCCCAGCACCCAATCGATCTGCAAACTTTTACCGCGTTGCCTGGCGCGAGACAGCATCGACGCATTGAAATCAAGCGCGGTGTAGTGATGCATCACGGGCAATAGCGGCAGATCAAGTCCGGTCCCAACGCCGCTCAACAGGATCTCTTTGGTCGTATCTTGCGGTAACGCGCTTAGCGAATGACTGCGCGCCTTATGCAAGGCGCGTGCTATCGCCAGATCATAGATCGGTGCGATCAGGCTGTAGCTCAACCTTAACAGCGGGTTTTCCCGGTATGGCTGGTCCTGAGGTTTCATGACAAATGCCTGATCCCGGTGATTCTTGATTGCGCGATCCCTTTGGCCAGCACGTCGACAGCCTGGATTCGTGCAAAACTTTTGCGCCAGGCCAGCGCAATACGCCGTGACGGTACCGGTTTGGTAAATGGAACGATCTTCAACAATGGACTGCGATAGCGCGCACTGTTTGCCGAGGCAGGCAACACGGTGATGCCGAGACCAGAGGCGACCATATTGCGGATGGTTTCGAAAGAAGTGCCCTGTTGAATGTCCGCACCCTTGCGTTCAAGATCGGGACAGGCCTCGGCGACCTGATTGCTGAAACAGTGGCCGGAATCGAGCAACAACACTTTCTCTGCCGCGAGTTCTTGAGACCTGATGCTGCGCCTCTTGGCCCAGCGATGATGATTGTCAACCACAACCTCGAATGGCTCATCGTACAGCGGCCGTGTGAGGATGCCAGAGTCGCCAAACGGCAGTGCGATGATGATGACATCCAGTTTGCCGTTACGCAGCAGGGCTTCGAGATTTGCAGTGATGTTCTCCTCGATCTCAAGCGTCATCCCCGGGGCGAGTTTCTTAAGTGTTGGGACAAGATCAGGAAGCAGATAGGGGCCGACGCTGTAAATGACGCCGAGCCGCAGCGTGCTGGCCAGTTGATCCTTGCCCTGCTTTGCCAGTTCGCGGATACGCTCGACTTCCTCCAGGGCACGATGCGCCTGTTCGACGATCTCGGCGCCCACCGGTGTTACGGTAACATCGCTCTTCCCTCGCTCAAATATCTTGATATCCAGTTCCTGTTCCAGCTTCTGTATCGCCAGTGACAACGCGGGCTGGCTGATGAAGGATTTTTCGGCAGCCCGGCGGAAATTACGTTCCTGCGCAACCGCGACGATATAGCGCAGCTCATTGAAAGTCATGGCATTCCTTGTATAATCGATAGCCCAGCAGGATGTTGATTCATCTGCAGATGATTTACATAATAAATCATGGCGTTTAATTATTTCAATTAGATTTATAAGATTGCCGGGTATATATTGCCAGCGTGGATCAATAACCCACCTTTCGGGATCAACCCTTATTCCAACTATTCAAAGGAGAACAACCATGAAACTCAAAGGATCCAAGACGCATGAGCATTTGAAAGAAGCATTCGCAGGAGAATCGCAGGCAAATCGACGTTATCTGTATTTCGCGGCCAAAGCGGACGTGGAAGGCCAGAACGATGTATCCGCCGTATTCCGCTCCACTGCGGAAGGCGAGACCGGACACGCGCACGGACATCTGGAGTACATGGAGGCTTGCGGTGATCCAGCCACCGATCTGCCTATCGGCAGCACCCGTGACAACCTGAAATCCGCGATCGCCGGCGAAACCCACGAATATACCGATATGTATCCGGGCATGGCCAAGACCGCACGATCGGAGGGCTTCGACGAGATCGCCGACTGGTTCGAGACATTGGCAAAAGCAGAGCGTTCGCACGCCAACCGTTTCCAGAAAGCATTGGACAGCCTGGCAGCCTGAACCGGCAACAAAGCAACTCCTGTCAATACAAAGGGAGTGCGCCCGCCAGTCATGGCAATATCATGGCTGCGATGACAACCAGCCACTTGCTCATCAACTTCGGTGGGTAAGTGGTATGGCTTGCAAACCATCAAGACACTGCAATTAATT
>Ga0210097_1000320_pt1 | contig 18686 bp, 20 predicted proteins | sample Joice_CattailNLA_2_FD_185521 | JGI IMG/M metagenome (GOLD analysis project Ga0210097, IMG submission 185521) | Wetland microbial communities from San Francisco Bay, California, USA, that impact long-term carbon sequestration - Joice_CattailNLA_D2... | ecosystem: Environmental > Aquatic > Marine...
TTTTCATCGCCCTGTTCCTCCTTCCAAGCCCGTTCGTACCTGTCAGACGATGGGGGTGGGGCGGTTATTCACACGGCGGGAATGATCGCCGGGGGGACGGTGACTCCGCGGCATGGTTCCCTTTTGTCCAGCGCCACAGATTCCTTCCCTTCCTAAGGAAGCCCCTTAAGAATCTGGTTCATCTCCTGAGCGGAGAAGGCTCTGAGGGTCTCGGTCGTGACATTTCCCAACATACCCAGTCCCAGCGTCAGGCGGGTGATGGTCTCTTCGTCAGGTGCCTCCGCCACCACCACGACGTCATAGCGTCCCAGGGTCCAATACATCTCCCTGACCTTGACATTCATCTTCGCTGCAAACTCCTGTAAATCTTTCGCCCGTTTGGTTGTCTCCTTCACTTTTCGGATCCCCTGGTCTGTGAATCTCAACAGGCCGAGATAGGTAGCCATCGCCCTCCTCCTTTCGGCGTTTTTCATGCGCCATCGAGTCGAGATAAATGACGTTCTACGACCGGAGGGTCTCAGTATCATTCGACAGGGGAAGAGGTGTCAAACACATTCCCGCCCCGTCCAACGTTCGATTTTAACAATATCCCCTCTCCTCACTCCCCAGGCGTGGTTGATGGATAGGAACAATTTAGTCCCACGGATCGCGTTCTGATCTTTGCCGGACTGCGTAATCGCAATTACAAATGAGATGCTGTCACACTGAAGGCGTAGGACCTTCGGGCAGGATGCCTATAGGTCCCGTGACCTTCGGGGCCGATATCAGAAGGTCAGGTGTTCTTCGCCGCGCACTCCTCCGCCATCCGTTCAATAAATTCCCGATGCCGGTGCAGGGCAAGAACCCGGATGTACGGCATCTAGCGGACGAGGTGCTCGCGAAGGTCTATCTCGTTGTGGGCTTCGAACTAAACCGTCACCCAATCAGGCGGGGCGTTGTGGAAGGAACGGATCATTTCGCCAGCTCCCGCATCTTCTCCAGGAGCTTCACCATCCCCAGGGTGTCCTGCCGGCAATACGCGCGCAGGTCTTCTTCTGCCTTCATGCGTTCCTTGTCGCTTTCGATCTTTTCCAGGGCGAGGTAGGCCAGGGAGGCTTCCTTTCCCTCCTGGATCGCTAATCCCTCATAGGTGAGCTGGGGCACCAGGACCGGCAGGACGTTTTTCAGCGAGTAGGAACCTTCCATTCGCCAGTCATAAATGTCCCGGCGGCGGAACGGGACCATGAGATCGATCATTCCCTCGGCGATCGCGAGCAGCCGCTCCTTTTGCTTCAGGAACCGCTCGGACAAGTCCTTGAGCACCCGGGCCTCGAACGTCTTGTTGTAGGCGAGGACGCAAGTTCCTTCCGGGATGACGGCGAGCAAGCGTTCGGTCAGCGCTTCGCGCGGATCGATGCCAGGGGGCGCCAGGAACTCGGAATGGTGTAAAGTGCCGCCCGCAGAATCCTGCCGGTGAAGGGAATAGAGAAACGGGATCTGCTGGTAGGCCCGGGTGCCGTCGAAGGGGGGAATGGGAGAGTCGTAGGTCTCGAAATCGAGGAAGCATATCGGGTAATGGAGCCCCTCCAGGAACTCCCGAATTGCGTCCAGGTCCGCGTGCTCCCCCCGGTTCCGGTGGAATTCGGCCTGCATCCTCTGGGCACGGTTCAGAGCCTCGAGCGGAACGTCGTCCATCTGCACGATCCCCTTCCGGTAGAGATCCCACTTGTCGACTCCCCTGCCCTTGAGATCGAAGACCGAGTGCTCGGGGATGTGCCGCCAGCAATATCCGATGAAATCGCACTCGTACGGGTTGGTGCATTGCCGGCCGATGTCGATCGCGGGGAGTCCGACGGCCAGGACCTTGCGCATGCGGGCGATCTCCGCAGGGATGCCGGCCTGCTTCTCCCGGACGATTTCGGTCACCTCCTGCATGGCGAACAGCTTTTCCGGGAGGATCTCGCCCCTCCGGACGTAACCGGTGTCGATGTGAACGAGAAAGGCGCGGCGTATGCGCAAGCCGCAACCGGAGAGGACGAAGTACTGGATGGCCACGTCGTCGGGGAAGTGTGGTTTGACGTCGGAGGCGCTTTTCACCTCGTAGAGGTCCCAGCCACCCTGGACCTTATGAAGGATGTCGGCACGGACGAAGACGCCATCAAAGGAGAAGGTCGCCTCGTAGATCGTTTGGGCGCCTTTGTCGAGCAGTTCTTTGGTTGCGTCAAGCTGCTTAACCTTGGTGTGGCCGTCGTAGGGGATCTCCACCCCGCCAGGGAAAAGCTGCTGGGCGTAGAGGCCGACCTCGTTGCCGGCCTCCCACCGGGCGATGAGACCCGGCGACGGCGGTGTGCGCACTTCAGGCTGCTTGCGGTCCAGCCAGAGCGACTTGGGGCATTGTAGGCCCCGCATGTAGAGGGTTTTGCTTAACACGTCGTGATCACCATATCATCCTGGCAGGGGTAAACGACAATCCCTGTGGCGGGTGAGCGAAAAGGAGACTACTCAGAAGCGTATCAGGGGGGTCTTTCAGCAAAATTGATGTCGAATCGACATCAATTTTCATATAATACCCCCCCCCACGTTCCCCGGGCGATTGTACGAAACCTTATCGAATGCTCCACGCATCAAACAATCATGAGTACGGAAAAGAAACGAGAACTGGGGAATTCCGGGCTTAAAGTCGCTCCGCTGGCGTTGGGAGGCAACGTCTTCGGATGGACCGCGGATGAAAAAACGTCTTTCCGGTTGCTGGACGCGTTCACGGACGGCGGTGGCGATCTGATCGACACGGCCGACATGTACTCCACGTGGGTCCCCGGCCACAAGGGCGGCGAGTCCGAAACCGTCCTCGGCAAATGGCTTACGCGGAGCGGGAACCGGCAGAAGGTCCTTGTCGCTACGAAGGTCGGAAAGGAGATGGGTCCGGACAAGAAGGGGCTTTCGAAACCTTATATCCTGCGCGCGGCGGAGGATTCGTTAAAGCGGCTTAAGACGGACCACATCGATCTGTATCAGTCCCACGAGGACGATCCGGATACGCCGCTGGAGGAAACGCTGGAAGCCTTCGCGCAATTGACCAGGGAAGGGAAGGTGCGGGCGGTCGGAGCGTCGAACTACAACGCGGAACGGCTCGCCAAGGCCTTGCAGGTCAGCGGGCAACACGGGCATCCCGCCTACCAAAGCCTTCAGCCTTTGTACAACCTCCACGAACGTACCGAGTATGAACCGGAGCTCGAACCGCTCTGCCGGGAGAAGGGATTGGGCGTCCTACCCTACTTTCCGCTGGCCAGCGGATTCCTGACGGGCAAATACCGATCGGAAAAGGACCTTGCGGGCCGCGCGCGGGGTGATATGGTCAAGAAATACCTGGATGACCGGGGATTTCGGATTCTCGCTGCGCTGGACCGGGTGGCCCTGGAATACCATACGGTCCCGGCAACCGTAGCTCTTGCCTGGCTGATCGCGCGCCCCGGCATCACCGCCCCCATTGCGAGCGCGACGAGCCTGGACCAGTTGAACGAACTCATGAAGTCGTTGGAGCTCGAACTGGACTCTTCCGCCATCGAACTGCTGAATCGGGCAAGCGCATAAAGTCCAAAGGCTGTCCCGCGCGGACGACTCGGGTCGAAATCCGGGATCGAAGGGGTGAAGCCGACTCTGGAGGATGACCGACATGAGGAAAATTTTTTCCATACGAGATCTGCCGGTCGAAGTGGATCTAGTCCTTCTCCTTATCCGACTGGTCTGCGGATTAGCCTTCGTCCTTCACGGATGGGGGAAGATTCAAAACCCCTTGCACTGGATGGGGAACGAGTCGTCGGTCCCCGCAATATTCCAGGCCATGGCTGCCGTTTCCGAATTCGGTGGCGGATTCGCGCTGATTTCCGGATTTCTGACCCGCTTGGGCGCTTTCGGGATCGGCTGCACCATGGCGGTCGCCGTCTATATGCATCGCTTTGTTCTTGGGGATCCGTTCGTGAATCTGTCGGGCGGAAGCTCCTACGAACCCGCGTCGGTCTTCCTGTTGATCGCTCTATTACTCGTGACTTCGGGACCCGGCCGATTTTCGCTGGACCGAAGCATCTTTGGAGTGAAAAGAAATGACCTCACGATCCCCCTCCGGTAGAGGTCCCACCTGTAGACTCCCCTGCCCGAAAGATCAAAGACCGAGTGCTCGAGGATGTGCCGCCAGCAATAGTCGATGAAGTCGCACTCGTACGGGTTGGTGCATTGGGGGACGATGTCGATCGCGGGGAGTTCGGCGGCCAGGACCTTGCGCATGCGGGCGAACTCACTTCGGGATCCTGGAAAGGAAATCGCCGACGGTCTGGACGACCACTCCCGCGGTTTTCCCCGGCTTGTTCATGAGCGGGCCGAAATGGCGGCGGTCCCCTGTCAAAGACCGTGTTGCCCCGCACCGGACGGCCGAGGCGAAAACGGGCCGGTCCTTCTCCGGGAGCCGGATGGGACACAGCTCCGCCCGGACGTCGGGGACCAGGCGGACCGTGTCGAGGATCTTTTCCAGCCGTGCAAGGAAATCCGGGAATTTCCGCTCCAGGTTCAGGCGCGCCTCCGCGACGCAATGGGCGTTTGTCACTCCCTCCCAGTGCCCTGCCGCGGCGAGTTCGATGACAAGAGCCGCCTTCCCTTCCGGGTTGCGGGCCGCCGTGAAAAGCACGTTCGCGTCCAGGAAGAGCCGGCTCAACCTTTTCGGCCTGCCGTCTTGAGGATCCAGGCTCTGTCATCGGGCGTAAGCCGGTCCTCCCGGTCCCACCCGGCGATCTCCTCGTCCGTGTAGGCGGCAAGCTCCACCACGGCCGCGGGGCGGATCACCAGCTCCCCGTCCCGGTCCTCGACCACGACGACGCCTCCCGCCTTGATGCCAAGACGCCGGCGCATGGCTGCCGGGAGGGTGACCTGCCCCCTATCGGAAACAACGATGTTCTCCCTCATCTCTTTCCCCCATCGGAATTTCTGATATTCAGATTATCCGATATTCGGAAATACTGCAATCTCCCCTATCGGGTCCAACCTGCCGAACTGGTCCTCATTCCGACTCTACGGGGACGGAATGCTCTTTAAGCCATGCGGAGAGAACGGGCTCATCGAGTACCCCGGCCGCCAGCCGAATCATTATATCTACTGCTTCGGTTTCCGGCGCATCCAGGAGGTGCCCGTTCATCTCCAGGAACACATACATGACGGCCAGGGCGACTCGCTTGTTCCCGTCGACGAAGGGATGGTTCGCGGCAATCGCGACGCCGTGGGCCGCGGCCAGGTCGAACAGGGAACGAGAGGCGCCGTAGTGACGCCTGTTCCGGGGGCGCGCAAGGGCGGAGGACAGCATTCCGGGGTCCCTTATTCCCGGCCTCCCCCTGTGCTCCGCGATCAGCTCCGCGTGCATCGCCCGGACGGCCGCATCGGGAACCCAGCGGATGCGGCGAGTCACTTCGAAAGCCGGCGCATCGCGTTGCGGTACCGGGCACTGCCCCTCTCGAACGCCTTCATGGCCTCCTCGAAATCGGGGTCGTACGGGGAGAGCTGGATCCCGTCGGGGGTCTCGGTCACCGATAGGGTGTCCCCCTCCTTGACGCGCAGGCGCGCCGCGACATCTCCCGGCAGGATCGCCCCGAGGGAATTCCCCACTTTGCGGACCTTTACCTTGCGCATGAACGCCTCCGGCCGATGTAATAACTAATGTTACAACAGTTCAAATGGGCATGTCGAGGGGGAGCAGATAGGAGGCGGCTCGGCAGATCATCAGGGGGGTCGTTCGGCGCAACTGGTGGCGAATCGCCACCAGTTCCCGTTTTCTCACCCCCCCGGGGGGACCGTTATCCTTACTCCAACAATCGATTACCAATCTTCCAACCCAGATAATACCCAAGGATACTGGCAAATCCGCTCAAAAAATATGCCGTCATAAAGCTTATCTTCTCTCCTACTATCCAGCCGAGCCATCCAAATACCACGACGAACAGCAAGTTAATCAACTTTTTCATCGACTTCTCATTCGGGGTTATTTCTTCTTCACGAACGCGGCGAGCTCGCCCACGACTCCCCTGCGGAAGACCAACACGCAGAAGACGAAAAAGGTCCCGGTGATGACCGTCACCCATTCCCCGATGTTCGCGCCGTAATTCTGCAGGCTGACGACCATCGCGGCGCCCACGATGGGGCCGAAGACGTTGCCCATCCCCCCCAGAAGCGTCATCAGCACCACTTCCCCCGAGGTGAACCAGTGGACATCGGTCAGGGAGGAGAGCTGGAAGACGAGGCACTTGGTCGACCCCGCAAGCCCGGCCAGGGCGGCCGAGAGGACAAACGCCATCAGCTTGTACCGGGCCACGTCGTACCCCAGGGAGATGGCCCGGGGCTCATTCTCCCGGATCGCCTTGAGCACCTGGCCGAAAGGAGAGTTCACCGCCCGGTAGACCACCCAGAACCCGCCGAGGAAGATCGCCAGCACGAGATAGTACATGAACAGGGGATTCTGCAGGTCGAGAAGCCCGAAGAGAACCCCCCGGGGCACCCCCTGGAGGCCGTCCTCGCCCCCCGTGAACGGCATCTGGAGAGCAACGAAGTAGACCATCTGCGCCAGGGCCAGGGTGATCATCGCGAAATAGATCCCGGACCGGCGGATCGCCAGGCTCCCGAAGAGGTACCCGAGCGCGGTCGCGGTCGCGGTCCCCAAAAGGATGCCCAGCTCCGGGGGAAACCCCAGGGACTTGACGGTGTATCCGGTGATGTACCCCGCCGTGCCGAGGAAGGTCGCGTGTCCGAAGGAGAGAAGGCCGGTGTACCCGAGCAGCAGGTTGAAGCCGCACGCGAACAGCGCGAAGCACAACACCTTCATCGCGAACACCGGGTAGACGAGAAAAGGGGCCACCAATCCCGCCGCTATGACGAGCAGCCAGCCGAGCCGGTTCATCCCGTTCGCGATGCGCATCTAGCGTTCCCTTCCGAAGAGTCCCGCGGGTCGAACGAGCAGCACGATGGCCATGATCACGAAGATCGTCACGGCGGACGCCTCGGGAGAGAAGAGCAGCTTGACCGGGTAGACCAGGGACCCCAGGACCGGCACCTTGTCGAAGATGTTCCCCAGCAGGTTGGCGATCATGCCGGACTTGACGATCCCCTCGATCAGTCCGAGCCCGATGCCGGTCACGATGGACCCCAGGATCGAACCCATTCCCCCGACCACCACCACCGCGAAGACGGTTATGATGAGGTTCGAGCCCATGACCGGGTTCACGTTGAAGATCGGCGCGGCAAGAACCCCCGCGAAGGCCGCGAGGGCGACCCCGTACCCGTAGGTGAGGTTGACGATCAGGGGAACGTTGACCCCGAACGCCTGCAGAAGCTCGGGGTTCTCGGTCCCCGCGCGGAGGTAGGAGCCGAGCTTGGTGCGCTCGATGACGAACCAGGTGGCGAAGCAGACGACCAGCGACGCCACCACCACCCAGCCCCGGTAGATGGGCAGGAACATGAACCCGAGGTTCTTTCCCCCCGCCAACAGGTCGGGGACCGGGTAGCTCTCCCCGGAGATCCCGTACTTGTACCGGAACAGCCCCTCGAAGATCAGCGCGAGCCCGAACGTCAGCAGCAGCCCGTAGAGGTTGTCCAGCCTGGCGAGCCGCCGCAGCATCCCCCGCTCGATGAGGATCCCCGTCGCGCCGACCACGAGCGGAGCAAGCAGGAGCGCCCACCAGTAATTGACCCCAAAAAACCGCATCGCGATCCAGGCCGAGAACGCGCCCATCATGTACTGGGCGCCGTGGGCGAAGTTGATGATGTTGAGCAGGCCGAAGATGACCGCCAGTCCGAGGCTTAAGATAGCGTAGAAGGACCCGTTGATCAGGCCGACCAGCAGCTGACCGAACAGTCCCGGCAAGCTCACCCCGAAGATCCCGATCATCCGCGCGTCATTCCTTTCCGGCGGTCACGGACCATCTATTGCCGACGAAAATGCTCGGGACGGAAAGCCCGGCTTTCCATCCCGAGCGATCGTTACTACTTCTTTACGAGCGGGCACTTGCTCTTGGACAACGGCATGAACGCCTTGTCGCCCGGGATCACCTCCCGGATGTTGTAGTAGTCCCACGGATACTCGGATCCCTGCGGCGTCTTCACACGCGCCAGGTACATGTCGTGCACCATGCGGCCGTCGTCCCGGATCTTTCCGTTCTTCGCGAAGAAGTCGTTGATCGGGGTAGCCTTCATCTTCGCCATCACCGCCTGGGTATCGTCGGTTCCTGCGGCTTTCACCGCCTCCAGGTAGTGGGTCACCATGGAGTAGTCCCCAGCCTGCACCATGGTCGGCATGCGCCCCCTCTTCTTTCCGAAGCGCTTCGACCAGGCCCGGGTCTCTTCGTTATAGTCCCAGTAGAAGCCGGTCGTCAGGTACATCCCCTGGGTCGCCTGCAGCCCCAGGCTGTTCACGTCAGTGATGAACATCAAAAGCCCCGCCAGCGACTGCTTCGGCGTGATGCCGAACTCTCCCGCCTGCTTGATGGCGTTGATGGTGTCGTTTCCCGCGTTGGCCAGGCCGATCACCTGGGCCCCCGAGGACTGCGCCTGCAGCAGGAACGATGAAAAATCCTGGGCGGGGAACGGGTGCAGCACGTGCCCCAGCACCTTGCCCCCCTCCTCCACCACGACATCGGAGGTGTCCTTCTCCAGCGCTTTCCCGAACGCATAGTCGGCGGTGAGGAAGAACCAGGTCTTCCCCCCCTGCTTCACCACCGCCCGCCCGGTTCCCGTCGCGAGCGCGTAGGTGTCGTAGGTGTAGTGGACGTTGGTGTCGGTGCACTGCTCGTTGGTGATCGGCGTGGAGGCGGCGCCCGACACCATGGTGATCCGGTTCTTCTCCTTGGCCACCTTCATGACCGCCAGCGCGGTGGAGGTAGTGACCAGGTCGGCGATCATGTCGACCTTCTCCTGGTCGATCCATTCCCGCGCCTTGTTCGCGGCAATGTCTCCCTTGTTCTGGTGATCCGCCGAGATCACCTCGATCTTGAAGTCCGGTTTCTCCTTGGCCATGAAATCCTCGACGGCCATCTGGACCGCGATCAGCGACCCGGGGCCCGCCAGGTCCGAGTAGGTTCCGGACATGTCGGTCAGCACGCCGATCTTGACCACGCCGTCGGACACCTTGGTCCCGGCCAGGGCGGCCGAGGGGACCTGCGCGGCCAGAGCGGCGCAAACCAGTGCGCAAAGCAGTTTTCGTACCATTGTCCCTTCCTCCTTTACTCCTATGGGGTTACACACCCAGGTACTCGTGAAGCATGTCGATCTTCGACTCGAGCTCCTCCTTTCCCACCATCTGCACGATCCGCCCGGTCTCCATGACGTAGTGCCGGTCGGCCAGCCTCGCGGCGAAATGGAAGTTTTTTTCCACCATGACGATCGTCAGCCCTTTCTCCTTGAGGCGCTGGATCACCCCTCCGAGCATCTGGATGATGACCGGCGCAAGGCCTTCCGTGATCTCGTCGAGCAGCAGGAGGGTCGCGCCGGTGCGCAGGATCCTGGCCAGCGCCAGCATCTGCTGCTCTCCCCCGGAGAGGCGGGTCCCCTGGCTGTTCCTGCGCTCCTTCAGCAGGGGGAACATCTCGTAGAGCTCGGAAAGCTCCATCCCGCCGTCGGACACGGCCGGCGGGAGCAGGATGTTCTCCTCGGCCGTCAGGCTCGCGTAGATCCCCCGTTCCTCGGGGCAGTACCCGATTCCCAGGTGGGCGATCCGGTGGGTGGGCAGCCCGATCGCCTCCCGACCGTTCACCATGATCGAGCCGGTCCGCCGGTCGACCAGCCCCAGGATGGCCTTAAGCGTCGTCGTGCGCCCGGAGCCGTTGCGCCCGAGAAGCGTCACCAGCTCCCCGCGGTTCACCGAAAAATCGATCCCGTGCAGGATATGGGACTCCCCGTAGTAGGCGTGCAGGTCGGCCACACGAAGGAAATCCCCGCTATTCATGGGCGGTCCCGACGTAGGCCTCGAGCACGTCCGGATTCCGGGAAACCTCCTCGTACGTCCCTTCGGCGAGCACCGAGCCCCGCTGCATGACCGTGATGATGTCGGAAAGATCCGCCACCACGGACAGGTTGTGCTCCACCATCAGGATCGTGCGGTTGGCGGAAACCTTCCGGATCAACTCCACCACCAGTCCCACATCCTCGTGGCCCATCCCCTGGGTTGGCTCGTCGAGCAGCATTAGTTCCGGATCCATCGCCAGCGTGGTCGCGATTTCCAGGGCCCGCTTGCGCCCGTAGGGAAGCTCCACCGTGATCGTGTCCGCGAAGGAGGAGAGGTCGACCGCCTCCAGCAGTTCCATGGCGCGGTCGTTCAGCACGTTCAGGGTCCTTTCCGGCTTCCAGAAGTGAAAGGATGTGCCCAGCCTGCGCTGCAGCCCGATGCGGACGTTTTCCAGGACGGTCATATGGGGGAACACCGCGGAAATCTGGAACGACCGGATCACGCCGCGCCGGGCGATCTGCGCCGGCCGCTCGTGCGTGATGTCGACCCCGTTGAAAAATATGTATCCGCCCGTGGGGAAGAGGAACTTCGTGATCAGGTTGAAGACCGTCGTCTTGCCGGCCCCGTTCGGCCCGATCAGCGCATGGATCGAACCTCGCCGGACCTTAAGGCTGACATCGTCGACCGCGACGAACCCCTTAAACTCCTTGATGAGGTTGCGTGTTTCCAGGATGTTCTCGCTGGCCAACAGTCCTTCCCTTCGGGAAATCGTGTTTTATTGTTCGACGACAATTCAGAAGAACGTCCCGGGCACCCGGCCCCGTATCGACTACTTCTTTCCTTCGTTTTGTATAATGGGAATAAAACCAACCATCTGCCCCAGCTGCGGACCCGGCAATTTCTTTAAAACCGCATTTGCCGATCCCCTCGCCCGCAACTGTAGATGCCACGAATTATCACCCAGTTTCCGGAGGATTGCAACGCAAGGGGAGTCCCCGGGTACGAGCATCCGGGCGACCAGTCGTTCATGCGTCGGAGCCATTGTAGTATACTGCCTCCGGCCATGCCCCCGGCAGAATCCTTGTCTCCGGAGGATCGAGGAATATGGAATCCGACCGAAAACGCTCCACCCTGAGGCGGATCGCCCGTCGGGCGATGATCGAGCGCGGGTTTCTGCCCGACTTCTCCCGCGCGTCACTCGCCGAGATCGACGGTATGCGGGCGACGGCAGCCGGGAATCCCGGGTGGCGGCGCGACATGCGCGACCTCCCCTGGGCGTCGATCGACAATGACGACTCCCGTGACCTGGACCAGCTCACCGTCGCCGTGACGATGCCGGAGGGCACGGTGAAGATCCTCGTCGCGGTCGCGGATGTGGACGCCCTCGTCAGGCAGGGAAAGGCGGTCGACGACCACGCCCGGCATAACACCACCTCCGTCTATACCGCCGCCGAGATCTTTCCCATGCTTCCCGAGAAGCTGTCGACCGATCTCACGTCGCTTGGCTACCGGGAAGATCGCCCTGCCATCATCATCGAAATGGTCTTCGGCGAGGATGGGTCGCTTCGCTCCTCGGATCTCTACGGTGCGATGGTCCGCAACTGCGCCAAGCTTGCCTACAATAGCGTCGCGGCCTGGCTGGAAGGCAATGGACCCGCGCCGGCCCCGATCGCAGACGTCGAAGGGCTCGCCGGGAACCTGCGCATCCAGGACCGTGTAGCGCAACAGCTGAAGGCGTTCCGGCACGAGCACGGAGCGCTGGACCTGGAAACGATCGAGGCGCGTCCGGTATTCGACGGGGACGTGATCCGGGACCTGGAAACCGAGCGGAGGAATCGCGCGAAAGAACTCATCGAGGATTTCATGATCGCGGCCAACGGGGTGACCGCGCGGTACCTGAAAGCCAGGAAGTATCCCTCCCTGCGGCGCGTCGTCCGTTCCCCCAAGCGGTGGGAACGGATCGTCGAGGTAGCGTCCCGATACGGGGCGACGCTTCCGCCGGACCCTGACCCGAAGGCCCTGGCGCAGTTCCTTGCGCTGCGCAAGACCGCCGATCCTGTCCGCTTTCCCGATCTCTCGCTCACCATCATCAAGCTGATGGGGGCCGGCGAATACGTGCCCGAATTTCCGGAGGAGACGGCTCCCGGTCATTTCGGGCTCGCGGTCAGGAATTACGCCCACTCCACGGCCCCGAACCGGCGGTATCCCGATCTCATAACCCAACGGCTGCTCAAGGCCGCCCTCACGGGATCGCCGATGCCGTATGGCCGCGACGAGTTGGTGGAGCTGGGCCGCCACTGCACCGAAAAGGAAAACGATGCGAACAAGGTCGAGCGCCTGGTCGGAAAATCCGCGGCAGCCATGCTGCTGGCACCGAGAACCGGGGAGCGGTTCGACGCGATCGTCACCGGCGCAGCGGACAAAGGGACCTGGGTCCGTCTCCTCCACCCCCCCGTGGAAGGCAAGCTGGTTCAAGGGTTCAAAGGGGCCGATGTCGGCGAAAGGCTTCTCGTGCAACTGGTCCACACGGACGTGGAACGGGGGTACATCGACTTCAAGAAGGTCGATTGAGGTAACGCCTTCGATCGAAGCCGGAATCTCCGGCGACGCTGGCGCAGGACGGGGATAACGGATGGCCAAATACCGGAAAATCGCCCTCTTTGTTGCCGGAGGGCTCTTTGCGGTTCTCCTCCTGGCGGCGGTCGCGCTGACTCTCTTCGTGGATGTGAACGCGCACAAGCCCTGGCTGGAGGCGGCCGCCTCCGACGCCCTTGGGATGGAAGTCCGCATCGGCGGCAGGCTGGGGATCGGCCTCTTCCCCGGCTTCCACGTCAAGCTGAATGATGTGAGCATTCGGAACCGGGGGGCGGACGTCGCCTTCGCGAAGGAGACCATCCTCGGTATCGCACTTCTCCCCCTCCTCCACAAGGAAGTCCGGATCATCAAGATCGGGATGAAGCGCCCCCGGATCTCCATCGAGCAGGACAGCGACGGAAAATTCAACTTCGAAACTCCGGAGGAGGAAGCCGGGACGAAGCCGGCCGAGGAGGCCGAAGGGACGCGATTTTCCCTGGACGTGAAGAAAATTTCCTTCTCGGACGGCGCCCTCTTCTACGCGGACAAAAAAACCGGGGAAGTACTCGAGGCCGGGGACTTCAACCTGGACGTGAGCAACTTGCGGCTATCTCAGCGAAAAAGCTCGTATTTCCTGAAACGCCTTTCCTTTACGGCAAAGTTCGCCTGCAAGGAATTCCGCAAGGGGAGCCTGGCGGTCTCGAACCTGAAACTCCGGATCGAGGGGAAGGACGGCGTCCTCGATCTCCATCCGGTTACGATGCTCCTCTTCGGAGGGCAAGGGTCGGGGAGCCTCCGGGCGGACTTTTCGGGCTCCGTCCCTCAGTACCACGTCCGCTATTCCCTGCCAGGGTTCCGCATCGAGGAGTTCCTCAAAACCCTGTCGCCGAAGAAGGCCGCGGAAGGGTCGATGGACTTCTCCGCCACCCTGTCGATACGGGGAAAGACCACGAACGAGATGAAGCGGACCGCGAATGGCAAGGTCTCCCTTCGGAGCGAGAACCTGACGCTCGACGGTGTCGACCTCGACCGCACGTTGTCTCGATTCGAAGACAGCCAGAGCTTCAACCTCGTCGACGTGGGCGCCTTCTTCATTGCCGGCCCTTTCGCTTCGCTGATCACGAAGGGATATACCTTCGCGAGCCTCTTCCAGGGATCTGGCGGCAGCAGCAGGATCCGGGAGCTCGTCTCCGACTGGGAGGTGGAACACGGCGTTGCGCGGGCGAAGGACGTGGCGATGTCGACGGACGAAAACCGGATCGCGCTCGTGGGAAGTCTCGATTTCGTAAACGAACGGTTCGATGATGTCACCATGGCGGTGGTCGACGGGAAGGGATGCGCCATGGTGCGCCAGAGAATCCGCGGCCCGTTCCGGAAACCGGAGGTGGAGAAGGTGAGTGTGGTCCAATCCGTCGCGGGGCCGATTCTCAAGCTGTTCAAGCAAGCGAAAAAACTCTTCGAAGGGCAGTGCGAAGTGTTCTACGCCGGCTCGGTGGCGCCGCCGAAATGAAGAAAGAACAGCCGCCGGCCATCATCCACATCCTCCGAACGCTCTAACCCATAGGACAAACACCGGTTCGAGAATCAGACAAACAGCGACTCGTATTTCGGACAGAAGCCGATAGGGAAGGCTGGCGGCCAGGATTACCATGTTGGAAACAAGAGAATGCCTGCGCCTACCGGTTGAAGGACGAGAGAAAAAGGAGAATCAGTCATGAACGGATTCTTGCGGGGAACCCTGTTGGCGGCCTTGTCGGGGATCGCACTTGTACTCGTCGGATGTGGCGGTGGGGGCGACAGCAGCAATCCGCCGGGCGCTTCGGCGCCGACCGCCGTCGTGCAGCCTTTGCCGTTGCCGGGGTCCTATCCGGTTGCGTGCAGCAACGTCGTTCAGGATTTCAGTCAAGTGGGTGCCGGCGAGGACGTGTCGAGCTATTGGGAAGGCAATCCGTCGGACAACGGCGTGCCGCGTTATGTGACCAATCTGCTGGCGGACCCGGATAATACGCTGATCACCACGGTGACCGCACCGAATGACTCGGACCTCTACGGTTCGTTTGCCGGACAGCAGGTCGCGTTCGTGGTGCTTGCGTGCTATCCCACTACGGCCGACAACCCCCATCCCGACTATCCGCTGCCGACCGGCAAGGTGGTGCCACACATGCAGACCGGGTCGGATCCGCCGTTATTTGCGGACGCCTCGGCTCGTTATCCGGTGGTTGTGTTTTCGCATGGCTACAGCGGCAGCCCGCTCTCGAGCGACTACATTTCGGGGCTGTCCGTTTTTGCAAGTTACGGCTACGTTGTAATCGCCCCGTTTCACGGCGACCTGCGCTTTTCCGACCTCAAGATCGACAACCTCAGCGACGCCATTGCCGTAGCGTTAAACTTGGACAACTTCACGGCGCTGCAGGCACTCCGACCGCTTTCGATATCCGCGGCGCTCGACCTCGTGCTCGCGCATCCGCAATGGAAAGATCACATCGATGCGACACAGATCGGCGGCTTCGGAGCGAGCATGGGCGGCGAAACAATGATGCTTTTGGGCGGCGCCGGCCTGAGCTTGACCTCATCCTACCTCGGAGGGTTGTCGTCGAAACCGGTCACCTACGATCCGCGGATCAAGGCGGCGGTCGGCTACGTGCCGTATTTCGGGCAGCCGTTCCTGCCTACATTCGGACGCGACCAGCACGGGCTCGACGGCATCAATCTGCCGTTCCTCGGAATCAGCGGGACGGCGGACACGACCGCTCCGATCATCGAAGTGGAGATCGGCATGTCGCGGCTCACCGGGACCCGCGAGCTGGTTGCCCTCTCAGGCGTGGAACACGGGTTCGACCTTGCCTCGACCAACGACATCTTCACGTGGACGCTTACGTTCCTCGACGCGGAGGTCCGTGGCAATCCGGCGACACAAGAGCTGCTCTCGACGATGGCGAGCGTAGCAGGTGGAGGCGACGACAGCGTCGTGATCTACTACAACGGCCCGCCATAGATGTGACAAGGACGCAACGGCACAAAAGGATTTTACATGGGGCTGTTCGAGATCGCGGCCGTCCTGATCGTCCTTACAGCGCTCTTCAGCTACGCCAATTACCGTACCCTCGGGCTCCCCACCACCATCGGCGTGATGGTCATCTCCATGCTGGTTTCGCTCGGGGTAGCCGGGATGGGACTGTTCGGACTGGGGGCGGTCCAGAGACAGTCGGCCAAGATCCTTGGGGGGATCGACTTCAACAAGGCGCTTCTCCACGGGATGCTATCCTTCCTGCTGTTCGCCGGGGCCCTGCATATCAAGCTGGAGGGAGGAGCTATCGGGGCAGAAATGGGTAGTCGCGCTACTGGCGACGGCGGGCGTGGTGGCCTCGACGTTCATCGTCGGGGGGTTCTCCTGGCTGCTCCTCATAAGCCTGGGCATACCGATCCCCTTCACCCACTGCCTGCTCTTCGGCGCCCTCATCTCCCCCACCGATCCGGTCGCCGTCCTCGGGATTCTGAAAACCGTCGGGATCCCGAAGAGCCTGGAAATGAAGATCGCCGGCGAGTCCCTCTTCAACGACGGAATCGGCGTGGTTGTTTTCGTAATCCTCCTCGAACTGTCCGGGGGAGGGGTCGACGTCACGGTCCGGCAAGCCTTTTCCCTGTTTCTCACGGAGACGGTGGGCGGTGCCGCGCTCGGCCTGCTCTTCGGTTTTCTGGCATACCGGATGCTCAAGGGGGTCAACAACTACCAGGTCGAGGTGATCATCACGCTGGCTCTCGTCATGGGGGGATACACATTGGCGGACAGAATGCATACGTCCGGCCCGATCGCGATCGTCGTGGCGGGGCTCCTCATCGGGAACCAGGGGCGGGCCTTCGCAATGTCCGACCTGACCCGCGAGCACCTCGACTCGTTCTGGGAACTGGTCGACGGGATCCTTACCGCCATGTTGTTCCTGCTGATCGGGCTGGAGATCCAGGTGATCCCGTTCAACCGGGCGTAAGTCATCGCCGGGATCGCAGGGATCGGGATCACCCTGCTGGCCCGATGGATCAGCGTCGGGCTGACGGTGGGCGCGCTGCGGCCGTTCCGGCGCTTCAGCCCCGGAACGGTCCGGATCCTGACTTGGGGAGGACTGCGCGGCGGCATTTCGGTGGCGCTGGCGCTCTCCCTGCCCGTCGGCCCGCAGCGGGACATCATCCTGGTCATGACCTACATCACGGTGGTGTTCTCGATCATCGTCCAGGGGCTGTCGCTGGGAAAGATCGTGAAGCGGATCTACCCTTAGAGCGTGGAGGTGTATATCCTTTTAGGCGGAACCACGGCCTCGCTTGGTGTTACCTGCGCGCATTGTGTATCACCACCTCGACCGAATGATTCCGGCGATCGTCGACAAGGGGAATCGCCTTGTCCTGTTGCTCGACCCCATCAACGGTTACACTCGTCTCGCCGACCTCGGCAAGTTGTTGCAGAACAACGATTTCGTAGACCGTCTCCCGATACCGGTAGTACACTTTGAACTCCTTCCAATCCGCGGGTAGGCACGGAGCAAATCGAAGCCGATCCACTTCCAGCCGCAAGCCCAGGAGGGATTCCACGATCAGTCGGTACATCCAACCGGCCGAGCCCGTGTACCACGTCCATCCGCCGCGGCCCTCGTGGGGCGAGAGCGCATAGACGTCGGCCGCGACAACGTACGGTTCCACTTTATAGGTAGCTACCCCTTCCGGAGATCTCGCATGGTTTACCGGGTTGATCATCGCGAACAGTTCCCACGCGCGGCGGTTGTCGCCCAACGCAGCGAACGCCATCGCCGCCCAGATCGCCGCATGAGTATACTGTCCGCCGTTTTCCCTCACGCCCGGGACATACCCTTTGATATAGCCGGGATTCAAATCCGACTTGTCGAACGGCGGTTCCAGGAGTCGGACCAGCGCATGCTCCCGGTGAACGAGGCGCCGATCCACCGCTTCCATCGCCGTGCGCGAGCGCTCGGCACCGCCCGCCCCGGACAGAACCGACCAGCTTTGCGCAATCGAATCGATCTGGCATTCGGAATTGCTCGCCGACCCAAGCGGCGAGCCGTCGTCGAAGTAGGCACGGCGGTACCACTCGCCGTCCCAGCCGTTCTGCTCGATATTCCCGCGGACTATAGCCGCCTCCCTCCGGCAACGTTCGGCGAAGGACAGGTCACCACGCGTGCCGGCAACCTCGGCGAACCGCAGGAGCACTTCATGAAGGAAAAATCCCAGCCAGACGCTTTCGCCTTTCCCGTGTTCGCCCACAAGGTTCATGCCGTCGTTCCAGTCGCCGGAGCCGATGAGCGGCAGGCCATGCTCCCCGGTCCGCAGGCCCCTCAGGATGGCCCGCACACAGTGGTCGTACAAACTGGCCGCTTCTCCCGACCGGCCGGGCATATCGTAATACGAGTCTTCCTCCGCGCTTACCGGGCGGCCTTCGACGAAGTGGATGGGTTCGTCCAACACCCCGATGTCCCCCGTGTTCATCACGTAGCGGCACGTCGCCAGGGGCAGCCAGAGGAAATCGTCCGAACAGTGCGTGCGCACGCCCCGGCCCGAGGGGGGATGCCACCAATGCTGGACATCTCCCTCGGGGAACTGTCGGGCCGCGCAGCGGAGCAGGTGCTCGCGCGCGAGGTGCGGCTCGGCGTGGAGGAGCGCCATCGCGTCCTGCAACTGGTCGCGAAAACCGAATGCGCCTCCCGACTGGTAGTATCCGCTCCGCGCCCAAAGACGGCACGCCAGGGTCTGGTACAGGAGCCAGCCGTTGGTCAGGATGTTGAGGGACGGATCGGGGGTTTCCACGTAAACGGCACCGAGGGTGTGGTTCCAGTACTGCCACACCGCTTCGAGCGCGCCGTGCGCCGCAGAAGACCCGCGGAAGCGATGCACCAGGTTCCTGGCGTCATCGGCATCTTTCCCTGCTCCCAGCAGAAAGATGATCTCCCGCTCTTCCTTGTCGGCCAGCTCGAAGGGGACCTGGATCGCGGCGCAAGGGTCAAGGGCGGCCCCTGCCTTGCCCGAGAGCTGCGTCCGGGCCATGGCGGCCGGACTCCGAAGCGTGCCGTTTCGTCCCAGGAATTCCACCCGGTCGCCGCTTACGATCCGGGCCGCATCGTCCACATCGAAGAACGCAACCCGGTCGGCGAACTCCGTATTG
>Ga0210097_1000323_pt1 | contig 18251 bp, 17 predicted proteins | sample Joice_CattailNLA_2_FD_185521 | JGI IMG/M metagenome (GOLD analysis project Ga0210097, IMG submission 185521) | Wetland microbial communities from San Francisco Bay, California, USA, that impact long-term carbon sequestration - Joice_CattailNLA_D2... | ecosystem: Environmental > Aquatic > Marine...
ACCTCGGCGGCGCTGGCGAATACCGGCACCGGCCAGATCAGCGCCGGCACCGTCACGGATATCAACAACCCGGCCTTTCAGTCGCCGCCGGGTACACTGTCGCCACCGGTGCTGATCCGGTTCACCAGCCCGACCTCCTATGAAGTGATCGATCAGTCAACACTGGGTGTGATCGATACCGGGGTGTATGACCCGGCCACCGGAGCCGATGTTTTCCCGACCGCAACACTGGGCATCGATTATGGCTATCAGGTGCGCCTGACGGGCAATCCGGCAAGCGGCGATGAATTCAGTATTGACTATAACAGTGGCGGGGTGGGTGACAACCGCAACGCACTGTTAATGGCAGGGTTGCAGACAGCACGGTTGATGAACGGCGGTAGCGCCGGTTTCAACGATGCCTACGGTGAGATGATCGCTGATGTCGGCTCCCGCACCCGACAGGCGCAGGTCGGCAGTGACGTGCAGATGCGGGTAATGGAGCAGAACCAGGCAGCCTGGGCATCGGAATCCGGCGTCAATCTGGATGAAGAGGCGGCCGATCTGCTGCGCTTCCAGCAGGCCTATCAGGCCGCTGCCCAGATCATATCGGTGGCGAGCCAGTTGTTCGACACGCTGATAAATGCGGTGAGGAACTAGTATGCGTATCTCTACAGCACAACTGTTTCAGCAGCGTGTGACGGCCATGCAGAACCAGCAGGTAACCCTGGCGCGCACCGAGTTGCAGATGTCGACCGGCAAGCGTCTGGTATCCGCGGCCGATGATCCGGCCGCCAGCCTGCGCAACCTGCAGCTGCTTGATTACCAGACACAGAACCAGCAGCATATCGAGAACATCAATACGGCGCAGGGCCGTCTGGAACTCGAGGAGGGCGCGCTGGCCTCGGGTGTCGACCTGCTGCAGCGAATGCGGGAACTGGCGGTGAGTGCACTCAATGCCACTCTGGGTCCGGGTGATCTGCAGGCCATCGGGGTCGAGGCCCGCTCGCTGCTCGACGGCATGGTGGCGATTGCCAATACCCGGAATGCCAATGGCGAGTACCTGTTTGCAGGATTCCAGGTCAATTCGGCACCCTTCGCCGATAATGGAACCGGCAGCGTCACCTATAGCGGTGATCAGGGCTGGCAGCAACTACAGATCAGCGCGGACCGCCAGCTTGCCGTTGCCGATAACGGTGCGGACGTGTTCCTGGGTGTGAACCGTGCGGCCGGTGGTGTCGGCAGCGTGTTCGATATTGCCAATGATTTTTCCAATGCACTGGCCGCAGGCACACCGACTGCGGACAGCCTGGCCGATATCGATGCAGCCATGGATCAGTTACTGGCAATTCGCGCAGATGTTGGCAGCCGGCTGCGCGCCGTCGATGACCAGCGTGACATCAACCAGTCCTTCGGTCTGGTTCTCGACCGCGAACGCTCGGACCTGGTCGACCTGGATTACACCGAGGCGGCATCGCGTTTCAACCGCGAGTTGCTGGCTTTCCAGGCATCCCAGCAGGTCTTCTCAAAGGCCCAGGAACTGAATCTGTTCAACTTCATCCGTTAGGAGCCTGTCCGGATAATCATGCTGCTGCGGCGGGAAACCGGCCAATTGACACGATCCTTCTCGTCAAACAGAACCCGCTATTCTCCTTGAACGATTGCAAAACTGTCCTCGATTTCCCTCTCGCCTCGCGACGCACAGATTACCCGGCCGGCTCCTGGGTGGCAGCAGCGCCCTCAATACCGTCCACACGCTGTTTCAGGCAATCTTCCGCCTGGCCGATGCAGGCATGGTGCCGGGTCCCGGCCCGTCCATGCATGGAACAGCGGGGTAAGTACATGAGTGTCTCATCTGTCGGGAACCATCCGTTTGCAGGCACCATTATGGAATTGCCGGGCGCAAAGACTCATCGCGGGCACCAGTGCAGTTGTATAGGCACCGCCGACGTGTCCCCGGGGACGGACGATGCCGGTAACGGGTCCATCATACGCAGCGAGGGCCGCGATGATCATCTCGAGCAAGCAGAATACCATGATCGTCACGGCGGTGGCTTTGGCTATGGCCATTTTGCCATGGGTATGGGACACATCATTCATGGGCAAATGCGTGCCGCGCGCCGTGCGGTCGCCAGCGAACAGATTGGCGCGGCCGCTGCCGACCTGACGGTAAAGATGGCCGAAGTGATCGGTGCTGCCGGGCAGCCGGCCGGCCTCGATGCCGCACAGAAGGACTTTACCGCCGCGGTTCAGGATGTCGTCGAGCGCTTTGACAGTGGCGAGATCGGGCGCCGCCGGGCACTGGCCGGATTTCGTGCCGCTTTCGAGAATCTGGTCGGCGCCGTTCGTTCCGGTTCCAACGGCGACAAATCGGCTGTCGACGAGGCTGTTGCAGTCGAGGCGGATGCCGAAGGTGTTAACGCGACAGCTGATGGTGCGGCAGAGACGGATGCAAAGGATGTGGCGGACGCGGGCGGGTCGCTTGTTGAAAACATCGGTCAGGTGTTCAACTCGTTCATGCAGGGGCTGAGATCCGATCTCGCAGCTCTGACCGGTATGCGGACATTCATGTCACCGGAGAATCGTGACAGGGTTTTTGGCGCATTCGCAGGTTTGTATCGCGAGCTTGCCGGCCTGGATGGCAGGGAAGCGGAGGTGCGCGCGGCGACTCCGGGAGTCGATCAGCTGGCCTGAGCTGCAGGGATCGTACAGGTTGTGCGGGCGTCCCTTGCGGTACAAGCTTCTCCTTTTAATCAGACCAGGTTGTGCTACACTCCCATGGCTTGAGCCTGCGCCTGTATGGTGGATCAGGCAGTTGTATAAAGGCGACGTCCCTGTTGTACAACTTCCATGGCAAACCTGATCGATCGTTCGCCGGGCTCAATATCGAGCGGTTGCGGGTTTATGGTATCAATCCGGTTGTATAAAGGTGACGTCCCTGTCGTACAACCTCCCTGACGAACCGATACCGTCAACCTGTAATCCGCTCCCTGCCTCATTACCATGCCCCGTTTGACGTTTGCGTATTCAGCTGACTGATTACGCAGGGCTTATTGTTCAGGCTCCCCCCAACTCATACGCGTTTAATACCGGCAAGCGCGTGTAATCACCCCACTGTTGCGTGCTTGAAGATATGCGCACGCTGATACGAAGAAAAACAGTGTCTTGACAGTCACACGACTGCAGGTCGTGAATATCCGTTACCCTGGACAGACGGTCAAAACTTGAACGAGAGTATATAAATGTTTCTCGTAATTACAAGCAGTTTTTAACGTTTCTGAAAAAATAATTCCAGAGTGTTTCGTAACTAATTGTATTCAAGTTCAAGACAAGCTCGAAAACTCCAGAGAACGGTTACCATGCCAGCGGCGTGCCACATACAACATTGCGTTCGCAGGCTTCGACTAGCTGTTCACTCAATTGTTTGAGCGACTCAACGCCCGGGCGGCCCATGCATGCAGAGGTATCATGGCATTATCCCTGCCAAATCCCGGCCGCGCATTACCAGGCCCTGCGCCACGCCGACGACACCGGAGACCTTAATGGCTCGTCGAAGGAAATAGATTCCCGTGAGCGGAACAGGCAGATCGTTATCTCGGCGCTGATCTGGCCCGGTGTGGCCGGTTTTACCAGAAAGCAAGGCACACCCGGCCGAGAGTCGGCGGATAAGGTTCGGTAAACTCCGGAAGCAGTCAGATAGACAAATGGCGAACCATGAGCGTATTTGCGTGCCTGCCCGGTTCCGTCCGGGGTGTCGGGTCGCTCCTGGTCGATAATGACAACGCCTGTAATTGCCGCAGGCAGTCGCGGATTTTCTCAAGAGACTGTTGCGCACTGATTTCATCAATATGCAGATCATGGCGGGTCCTCCGGTCGAGCGCCGCGTATTGCGGGGCAACAATATCCAAAGCGACATGAACGGGTCCATCGCTGGAATTTTACCGGCGATCCCGCAGGGGCGGTTCGCGCAGTTCACGGATGTTGTTGTTCGGTTACCCGGCAAGCCGACGCTTTTATCGGGCTGTTCGAGACGTCCGGTCTCGTAGCGGATGTGGCTGATGATCGTACCGGCATCGGCCAGATTTCGTTCGATGCGGGTGGTGCTATCTTGCTTGACCAGGGCTTATGACAGGCAGGTCTGCCTGGTCAAAAATGTATCCGTCGTATCGCTTGCCGTTCAACTGCTGGAGAATGGTCGGTCGTGCGGCTGTCATTGAAATAACATTACTGTACGTCGGGGCAATCCGGCCGGGTGTCTGGAATTGTTGTAAGATAGACATGCCTGCCGGTATGTGCCTGTCAACGCAAATATGCCCGGATTACGGGATTGGCTGTTGTAGAAAGCAATGCTTCGACTCTTCAGTGTGTGCGGCGCCGCGGAATGAATCCGCTCTGCATCCGGCCTGGTGCCGGGGTATGCAAGTCATGTCAAGCCGGCTATCGAATGTTTTCGGAGAATCACGCCAAATGAATCAACTTACCGAGCAGGACCGTCTCGACCTTGGGCGTCTTGTCATCAACACGCTTGATGAGTGGGGTATCAGCTCCGCTGACCAGGTAGTCATGCTGGCCTTGCCCGGGAAGGTGTCGGGACGGAGCCTGCGTCGTTACCAGGATAATACACCGCTGCCGGATGACCCGGATGTGCTCAAGCGCGTCGAGCACCTGCTCGGCATTGCCGATGCATTGCGTACGACGTTTCCGCGCAACGACAGGATCGCCGTCATCTGGCTGACACAACCCTGCAGGCGGCTGCGCCGCCGCCGCCCTGTCGATATCATGCTGGAGGATGGTCTGAGCGGGCTGATTAGCGTGCGTACCCATCTCGACTGCTCCTTTGCCTGGCGCGAGTCCGAACGCACGGACTGAAAAGGTGAAAGGTCAGACATTAGACGTGAAAGGTGATTCGTAAAACGTATACTGGCCACGGAATCCACGGAATCCACGGAATCCACGGAAGAACACGGAATAATTCATTTTCATGTCCCGTCGGGAGAGTACTGGATCAAGGAAATATCCATCATCCATATCCCTCTTTCACCTGATTCATGTTGTGTACTTCCGGGGGCGACCTGAAACCGTGGAGAGCCGGGGGAAATTGTCTCTCTTGATATTGCATCATTTTATTTTACCGTGTTCTTCCGTGGCTATTATTTTCTTCTCATTTTAAGTCTCGCATACGGTTGCGGTCCGTACCTACAGGGCCCTTGACTCCGTGCGCAAGGCACTGCCTACCGCCAGCAGGCAGCTTGCTGCGGACACCTGATCGGGTTCCTGCTCGCAGCCGATGATGTCACGCATTGTCACGACGCGTGTTGCAAGCCCGAGCGTTTGTTGCAGCGCATCCTCCAGTCCGTAGAGTGTAACCGGAAGCGGGAGGATGGCGATGGTCCGGATCGGGGCCTGGCGGAAATGCTGTTCGTAATAGTCCATGGAACGCTGGATTTCCAGTGCCAGTCGGCTGCTGAGCGCATGCGGGTTTGCGGCGTTCTCCTGCAGGTCGCGATAACCGAAATCGATGCTGCGCGTGAGATAGAGCGTCGCCTGGTGGGTCAGCGTGATGAGGCACTGGTGCGGACTGAAGTACAGGGTGGCCAGGCCTGTCTGGTCTTCCGGCAGGCGGGCGGCGATGTTGCGCATTGCCAGCTCCGGTATGTCGATAACCTCCAGGTTGACACCGGACTGTTCCAGCTGCTCGATGCGCTTTTTTACCGTGGCGGCGCGCGCAACCACGACGTACATCTGTTTGCGGGTTCCCGCGGGTCCGCCCGGCGGCGCGTCGAACACATCGAGCACGGCGTCGTCGATATGAAAATCGATCAGGTCCTGAATTTGCCAGCGAACGGCGGCACGCAGTTCCTGGGGCGGGACTTCGGGTGCATCGACCACCAGCAGCTGGTAGTCGCCGATGTCGAGCAGTGTCGAGCACTGCTGCCGGTCCAGTCCCCGGCCTTTCAGGATCTGTCCCTGCAGATCGTTGTCGTCATCAGGAAGCGATTCGAACGTGCATGACTGCAGGCTGGCCCCGGTCTTGCCCTGGTGCCGGATGCAGGCAATGGCAACACCATCGGACCTGGCTACGATACCGGTCATCGTGCCGGGCTGTTTCTTGCTGGCGAATGGAAACATAATGTACCTCGTTATACCTTGCACAGATTGTGAGTGCCCGTCGCAGCACCCTGATCGCGCCCCCGCCCTGTCTTGACGTACTGTGTGCATCGCGAGCGAGACCGCTCCAGAAGGCTATGACTATCTATCGTCACTGGATCACCTCGCTCCAGTGCACCAGCGCAACACCGCCGCCTGCGCCACCGCCGGCAAAGACCGCGTTCAGATCGCTGCCGGTCGGTGAGGACTGGCCGCTCCAGTTGCTGCCATCCCAGCTTGCGATGGTACCGGCTTCCCCGACCAAGTAGCCTTCCGTTGCACTGACCATGTAGACGGCATGCAGGTCTTTATTGGGAATACCCGGGGTGTTGCCGAGACGGCTCCAGGCCGAGCCGTCCCAGTGATTGATGTTTTCGTAACCGGACCTGATGCCGACCGCCCAGCAATCGCTGGCAGCAACACAATACACACCCTGCAGATTTTCGTTCGGGATGCTGCCATTGGGTCCTGAACGACTCCAGTTGCTGCCATCCCAGTGGATGATCAGTTCGCCGCCGCTGGCGTCGCCCACCGCCCAGCAGTCGTTGACGGCGACGCAGTGCACGCTGTTGAGCGGCATGTCGGGAATGCCGCCATAGGGTCCGGCGCGGCTCCAGCTGCTGCCGTTCCAGTGGATGATCAGCTCGCCGCCGCTGGTGTCGCCCACTGCCCAGCAGTCGTCACTGGCGACACAGTGCACGCTGTTGAGCGGCATGTCGGGAATGCCGCCATAGGGCCCGGTGCGGCTCCAGCTGCTGCCGTCCCCGTGGATGATCAGCTCACCGCCCGCATCGTTGCCCACCGCCCAGCAGTCGTTGCCGGTGATGCAGTACACGCTGTTGAGATTCTCGTCCGGGATGCCGCCGTAGGGGCCGGCGCGGCTCCAGCTGCTGCCGTCCCGGTTGATGATCGTTTCTCCGCCATCAACATTGCCCACCGCCCAAACCCCGCTGCCGCTTGCCACTAGGTCGCCCTCGAGGGTGCGCGTGACGGTGTTCACAGCAATGGTGGTCGTCACGCTGCCACTCACCTGTACGCGGCATTCCGCACCGACCAGCCCGGCGGACTGGACCAGGAAGCTGCCGCGCCCTATGCTGCCGGTTTCGCCGGCCAGTGCGGTACAGGCACTGCCGCCGGCAAAGCGCCAGGCGGCACGTTCGAGGCCGCTTTCGGCGATGAACAGCGCCTCGATACCGTCATTGTGCAGGGCACTGTCGGTGATGCTGCTGGCGGCCATGCGCTGCACGGCGCCCAGCAGCACGATAATGGAAAAGATCAGGAACAGCGCGCCGATCAGGGTGACGGCACCGCGCTGATGCGACACTGAAACCCCGTTCATTGCCGGTTTCTCAACGCTACGCGTGTGCGCTGCGGGTAGCTGTTGCCGTTGCGGGTCAGCACCAGGTCGAACTCGATGAAGGCGACATCCGCGCTGCCGGTGGCGGCCGTGATGCCGTCGGCCTGGTAGTAGGCAAAGACGAGGCTGCCGACCTCGTCGGTCAGGATGTGGGCGCCGGCCGGCGCGTCATAGGCCAGCGTCAGCAGGGGCGGGGTACCGGTCAGCGTCACGCCGGTGCCGTCGCTCCTGGTAAAGGCCAGCGTCGTGCCGGTCATGGCGGTGATGTCGTAGTTTGCCGGCGTTATGCTGTCACGGCGGATCTCGCGCATCTCGCGCGCCATGCGCTCGCTCGCATAGCGCAGCTTGCCGAGCGTGTGCAGGACGTCGGCATTGCCGGAAAAGGCCAGCGCACCGCCGGTCAGCCCGTAACCGGCGGCCGCGCCCAGCAGTGCCAGTATCACCAGGCTGATGATCATCTCGATCAGGGTGAAACCGTGCTGTCGCTTGTGCGTCTTCATCAATAGTTCACCAGCACAAAGGCAAGCTCGGCCCGGTTGCTGAGGCCCCGGTTGACGCTGACAACCACACCCTTGCAGGTCGCGCCCGGGGCGCAACCGCCGCCGGCCGGTGGCTGGGTCACGGTCACGCTGCGCGAGTAAGTGCTGTAATTACCGGTCAGTACATCATTGGTCGTGCCGGTGGCAACGGCCGCATAGCCCTGGGCGCGGCGCAGCGCCAGGATACCTTCCGCGCGTTCCTGTGCCAGCTGGGCGGCAGTCTGGATCTCTTCATCCACCAGCGTGCTGCCGGCGACCCGGGCGAATTGCCCGAGGATCGGCACCGAGGCCAGCGCCACGATGATGATGACCATGACCAGTTCGATCAGGGTGAAGCCGGCCTGCAGCGTGCGCTTCATGGCGTCACCGTGACGAATCCCGTGACCGGGCTCAGGTTCACGGTAGCGGTCCTGGAACTGCCGGTCAGGGTGAATACGCGTGCCGCACCCAGCAGGCTGCCGGCGGCAACCGGCCGGCCCAGGCTGTCAAAGCCGGTGTCGGTACCGGTCAGCGTGACGCTGTTGTCCAGCGTCACCAGGTAAGCTTGCATGGTAGCGGGGTCGGTGATGGTGCTGCCGCCGAAGGTGACCCGGTAGGTCGTGGCGGACTGGACATAGAAGTCCAGCGTGCGGCCCTGGTTCAGCGCCAGTGCCTGTGCGTGGCGCAGGTCGCGTGCGAGCCGGTCGGCCTGCGCCGCGACGGTGTTGTCAGAGGGTGAAAAGCGCGGGATGGCAAACGCGGCCAGCGTGCCCAGGATCACCAGTACGATGACCAGTTCCAGCAGGGTAAAACCCCTTATCCGCACTGTGCAGGGCGATCGTGGCATGGCACATCCCGTGACAGGAAAGGGCGGGCACAGGCCCGCCCTTCCAGGTTGACAGGTTCAATGTGTCTGCCGGCTACGGAATCGTACCCACACACTGGACCGTGTCACCGGCGGCCGATGTAGCGGTCGAGCAATTCGAGTCGGTATAGGTGAGCACGGTGTAGGGAGTGCCGTCGATATCCACCTGGATACCGGTGCCTGTCGCTGCAATGCCCTGGCCATTGACATAGGTGGCCAACTCGGTGACGGTCGGGAACCGCTTCAGGTCGGCGATGGCAATGGCGTGCGAACTCTTCACCGCGCCGCTCATGCCGCTCTTCGATGCATCCAGTGCATCACCGGACAGATCGACAAATTTGGGCACGGCGATCGCGGCCAGTACGCCCAGGATCGCGATCACGATCACCAGTTCGATCAGGGTAAAGCCTTTTGTCTTGCTCATTTTTCCACTCCTGTATGGGTTGACAGTTGAACCTGTACAGCCATTCCAGCGGCCATCCGCGGGAAAACTTTAACTATAAATATCTAATAAATATCAACTTCCTGTGTTTCCATTACCCGCTTCACAATTTCGCACAAGTTCTGATAGATTCCCCCGGGAAGTCCGGTTCGGTTAATCAGAATCCCCGACCACGTTCTGTTGATAGCTCTCCGTGTTCTTCTGTGGATTCCGTGGCTATTCTTTCTTTGTTCAGTGCAGGACGACCGAGGCGAGGTTCCACATGGGCAGGAAAATGCCCATGGCCATCACCAGCACGAGACCACCGATCACCACGGTGAGGATCGGCTCGATGGCCGAGCTCAGCCGGTCGGTGGCGTAGTCCACCTCGCGTTCGTAATAGTCAGCCACCTCCGTCAGCAGCTCGCTGATGGTGCCGGATTCCTCACCCACGGCCAGCATCTGCAGTACCAGTGGATCGAAGATGCCGCTGTTGGTGGCGGTAAGGCTCAGCGCCTTGCCGTGCTCGATGCCGCCGCGCATACCGAGGATGCGTTCTTCCAGGTAGCTGTTGTTCAATGCCTGCGCGACCACGGTCAGGGCGGTCATCAGCGGCACGCCGGAATTCGTGGCCATGGCAAACAGGTGGCTGAAGCGCGCCAGCGAGGCCTGGTAGATCACGCTTCCCACCAGCGGCAGGCGCAGCTTGAACTTGTCCCAGCGATAGCGGCCACCCTCGGTACTGACATACAGGCGTGTACCGTAAAGCAGCGCCGCCAGCAAAAGCAACAGTACCGGCCAGTTGGCGACCATGAATTCGGAGATCATCATGAGTATGCGCGTCGGCAGCGGCAGTTCGGCGCCAAAGCTGCTGAACAGGTTGCTGAAGGCCGGGATGACCCAGATGCTGATCACCGACAGCGCGACCGCGATCGCGCTGATCACGAAGGTCGGGTAGCGCAGCGCGGAGTTGATCTTGCCGCGCGTGGTCTTTTCCCGGTCCAGGTAGATGGCGAGTTGCCGGAAGATCTCTGTCAGCTTGCCGGTGGTCTCGCCGACGCGGACCAGGCTGATATAGAACACCGAAAACACCCCGGGATGCTGGCCCAGGGCATCCGACAGGGTACGACCCGACTCCAGGCTGGTGGTCACCTGGTGCAGTGTCTGCGCCAGCGTGCGGTTGCCGGTGGTCGTGGCCAGGCCGGTGACCGCGCGGAAGATCGGCACGCCGGCACGCAGCATGCTGTGCATCTGCCGGCTGAACTGGATCAGGTCGTTCAATCCGACTTTCGGACGGAACAGTATCTCCAGGTTACTGCCAAGGCTGATCTTCTCGACGAAGGGCTGGATGTCGACGGGGATCAGTCCGCCCTCGATCAGGCGCGCAGCGGCCAGATCGGGCGTACCGGCGTCGATGGTGCCCTCGATGGCATCGCCATGTGCACCACGTGCCTTGTAGCTGAACAGTGGCATCAGTCAGCCCATCCGCACAGACGCATCACCTCTTCGATGGAGGTGATGCCGTCACGCGCGTACTCCAGGGCATTGCGGACCAGCGGCTGGTAGCCGTGCTGCTCACGAGCCGCGCGCTGGAAGGCATTCTGGTCCTCGCTGCGCAGGGCCTCGGCGAGCGCGGCGGTCATCACCAGCAGCTCGTAGATGCCGATGCGCCCGCTGTAGCCCGTGTGGTTGCAGTTATTGCAGCCACTGCCGCGCCGGAATGCGTGGCTATCCAGGGTATTGCCGGCCTGGTCGTGCAGCCAGGCCTGTTCATTGGCATCAAGTTCCGCCGGCGCGCTGCAATGACTGCAATTCCGGCGGATCAGCCGCTGGGCGAGGATGGCCTGCACGGAGGAGGCCAGCAGATAGCCTTCCAGTCCCATGTCGATCAGGCGGATGGCGCTGCTGACGGCATCGTTGGTGTGCAGCGTCGACAGTACCAGGTGTCCGGTCAGCGAGGCGCGCAGGGCGATCTCGCCGGTTTCATGGTCGCGGATCTCGCCCAGCAGCAGGATGTCCGGATCGAGACGCAGGGCGGTGCGCAGTACACGCGCGAAATCGAGTCCGACCTTGTTGTTGACCTGCACCTGGTTGACGCGCGGCATGCGGTATTCGACCGGGTCCTCGATGGTGATGATCTTGCGCTGCGGCGAGTTCAGCTCGTGCAATGCGCTGTACAGTGTCGTGGTCTTGCCGCTGCCGGTCGGGCCGGTCACCAGGATCAGCCCATGCGGTTTGTGGATGACCTTGCGGAATGTCCCGAGCAGTACCGCCGGCATGCCCAGGTCCTCGAGTCTGCTGATGGAGTTGTTGTGATCGAGCAGGCGCATGACCACGCCCTCGCCATTCTGGGTCGGTATGGTGGACAGGCGAACATCGATCTGCCGGTCCTTGACGTTGACCGAGAATCGCCCGTCCTGGGGAAGCCGGCGTTCCGAGATGTCGGCATTGGCCATCAGCTTGAGTCGCGAGACCATGGCGGAGGTAATATTCTTTTCGTCGACGATCTGCTCTTGCAGGATGCCGTCGACGCGGCGGCGAATGCGCAGCAGGTTCTCGTCCGGCTCGATATGGATGTCCGAGGCATGCGCCTTGACGGCACTGTCGAATACCGACTGGATCAGGCGCACTACCGGCGCATCGCTCTTGCTGCTGACGGCGATCAGCCGGTCGAGGTCGAAGGCGCTGTCGGACATGTCCCGGCCGACCTCGCTGGCCAGCGACTGCAGCTGGTCATTGCCGCTGTACATGCGGTCGATACCAGCCAGCAGGTCCGTCTCCCTGACAGCCGCCAGTTCGACCGGGCACTTGAGCGCCTTCACCAGCGCGTCGTAGTTGAAGATATCGGTGGGATCGCCGAGCGCCACCAGCAGGCCGCTGGTCGTTTCCTTGAGGATGAGGGCGCGATAGCGGCGTGCATCGGTTTCCGGCAGGCGTTGCACCAGCTGCGGGTTCAGTTCGAAGGTCGTCAGGTCAATGTAGGGGATGCCGATCTGCGTCGACAGTATCTTGAGCATGGCCTCTTCATTGACGTAGCCATGGTCGATCAGCACGCGGCCGAGCTTGCGCCCGCTCTTTTTCTGCTCCGCCAGGGCGGCCTGCAGCTGGCTTTCCGAGATCAGCTTCTTCTCGACCAGCAGATCGCCCAGGCGGACCTTCACTCGTTGCATGTTCGCTGACATGATTCCAGTTCCTTCCGGATGCCGTGTCTCTTGCCGCCGCTCTGCTCAGTGCGCCAGCTGCTCAAGCCGCTGTTGCACGTATTGCTGCAAGGCCGTCGTCAGCGGATAGTGCAATGCCTGCCGGTAGGCCGTCGCTGCCGTATTCGCATCGCCCGCCTGTTCGCTGGAGATGCCCAGTCCCATCCACCACTCGCCGTGTGCCGGCGCCAGCTGCAATGCGGTCCGGTAACTTCCGGCCGCCGCCGCTGGCTTGCCGCTGCGCTGGTAGAGCCCGGCCAGCAGCGCATGGTAGTCGGCGTCATCGCCGGCCGCCGGCAGGGCGGTTTGCAGGGCATTGATCGCCTCGCTGTCGCGTGCCTGCGCGGCAAGCAGCTGCGCATAGAGCTTGGCGTAGGGAGCATGTTGCGGGTAGTGCAGCAGGCCGCTGGCCAGCACCGATTCCGCGCGGCTGTTGCGTTGCTGCTGCACATAAAGCCCGGCCAGCAGCAGCCGCGCCCCGTGCTGGCCATTGTCCCGATTCAACAGATCCTCAAGCAGGTGTTCCGCCTCGACCTGGTTGCCGTCACTCACGGCCATGGCGGCCGTCCTGAAATCGCGTGCCATTTGCTGTTCCGCTGTCAGCGGACGGGAGATTACCTCGATGTGTGCGGTACCTTTCCCGGGCGGTGCATCGGCGGGCAGTGCCGGTTGCGCCGCAACTGCACTTGCCGTCAGGGCGTGGTGCTGGTCTGATACACTGCCACTGTCCGTTGCCGCCGTTACCTCGACTGCGGCGTCGGTCGTGTCAACGGGCGCGACGGTATCCGCTGCATCGGCTTTGGCTGCAGCAGCGTCCTGCGTGTGCGCTGCCTGGCCGATGGCCGTTTCTGCATGACTATTGCCTGATGCCTGCACGTGCTGCAGGTGCCGCAGGCGCATCGTGTTGTTGAGGACAATACCTGCCAGCACGACAGCGACGAGCAGTCCCGTGCCGGCCAGGGTGAAGGTACGTCTCGCCAGCGGGACGTGCATGCTCATGCCTGCAAGACCCAGCCCACGCAGGGCGGCGACATGCGCACCCGGCGTCTGATGGTTGCGCCGGTCCAGGTCCTTCAGCATGTCGTTGATCAGGCTCATGATGAATGTTATCAGTGCCAGGCTGCGTAGAAGCCGGCACTGGTCAGTGTAAGCAGTCCGAACAGGCCGGAGACCAGCGCCAGCCGGTGGCGGCGTGGCTGGATGTCATCGGTATCCGCCGCTGCCTTGCGGATATGGACGGCATCGATGCAGCGGTCACCGCGGCCGAACGCGGACAGCATGGCCTTGTGGGCGAGGATATTGATCAGGCGGGGGATACCCCGGCTGCTGCGATGCAGCAGTTTCAGTGCCCGCGGGCTGAACAGTGGTACGCCGCGATAACCCGCCACCAGCAGGCGGTGCTGCAGGTAAACGGCGAGCGCGTCGGGTTCAAGTGGCTTGAGCCGGTAGCTGAACAGGATGCGTTGGCGCAGCTGGCGCAAATGCTCCTGTTGCAGGCGGGCATCCAGTTCCGGTTGGCCGAACAGCACCACCTGCAGCAGCTTGTTCTTTTCGGTTTCGAGGTTGGACAGCAGGCGCAGTGCCTCCATGCTGTCATCGGGCAAGGCCTGTGCCTCGTCCAGCATCAACACCACCTGTCTGCCGCCGGCATGCAGCTGCATGAGCCGCTCGTTGATGAGTTCGAGCAGCCGTGACTGGCCGATGTTGCGCGCATATTCGATGCCCAGCTCGCTGGCGAGCGCCATGCGCAGTGCCACGGGGTTGATGAACGGGTTGGGTATATAGGCCGTCACGAAACCCGCGCCCAGGGAGTTGAGCAGTTTCCTGCACAGCAGCGTCTTGCCGGTGCCGACCTCGCCGGTGACCTTGATGAAGCCCTCGCCGGAGTGCAATGCGTACTGCAGCACGTTCAGCGCCTCGTTGTGGCTGCCGTGATCGAGGAAGAACTCCGTATCGGGCGTGATCGTGAACGGATGCTGTTCCAGTCCGAAGTATTCAAGGTACATGGGCGACTCCATCGGCGGCGGCGCTCAGCGACCGGCGCTGTCCACCGATCTCATATTGCGGAAGCTGTCAACGGTATTGCGCAACTGGCCGTTCCATTGCTGGTCACTGTTGATGACCACGGGCCGCAGCAGGATTACCAGCTCGCTCTTGGTCGCCACTTCACGATGGTTGCGGAACATGTTTCCGACCACCGGCATGTCGCCAAAGAACGGCGTGCGCGACTCCTCGTCACGCATTGCGTTTTCCATCAGCCCGCCGAGCACCACGACCTGGCCACTGCGGGCACGAACTACCGTGTCGGTCTCGCGGATCGTGCTCAGCGCCAGCGGGATCGACAGGTTATTGGTGGTCGAGACCTTGATGTCCTTGGTCTTTTCCATGACCTTGCTGATTGCCGGATGAATGTGCAGGATGACGTTGTCGTCGGCGTCGATCTGCGGCAGCACATCGAGGGCGACACCGGTAAAGAACGGCGTGAGGGTAACGTCGACGTTTGTGTTGCCGAATCCATTGGTGATTTCGGTGTCGGTATTAACATCGGTGACGAAGTACTCGTCCTGGCCGACCTTGATCACGGCCTTCTGGTTGTTCACCGTCGAGATGCGCGGGCTGGACAGCACCTGCACGTCTCCTTGCGTCTTGAGCAATTCGATCAGTGCATTGAAGTCATTCAGGCTCGCATTGATGGTGAAGATGCCTCCAAAGGCGGTGGTGTCGAAGCCGGTGACCTGGGTGCCGCGCACCAGTGGCACGACGGTACCGGCCAGACTGGATGCCCCGGTGTCGAATACGGTGCCGCCGCCGGAATGCCCGAACAGGATCGACTTGTTATCACCGAACTCGATCAGCGCATTCCAGTTAATGCCGGCCTGGAACTTGTCGTTCAGTGTCACCTCGATGACCTTGGCCTCGAGAATGACCAGGCGGTGTGACACGTTCTCGATGGTGCTGAGGTAGTCCTGCACGTCACGCAATTCCTCCGGCATGGCATGGACGACGATGACGCCGGACTGCGGATGCACGACCACCTTGCGGCCGTCCTCCTTGCCGACGATCAGGTTCAGTGAATCCTGCAGGTCCTTCCAGAAATCGGATTCCGAGTCTGTCGTGACCACGCTGCCGGAAACACTGGAGTTCTGGCCGGTGCCGGCAACCGGCGTGCCGATGGCCGTAAATTGCTGGGTATCGACGCCGGAATTGCCGACCTCGCCGGAGCTGACACTGGTGCGCGAACTGCCATCACGGACAATATCCAGGTAATCAACGGTGAAAACCTGCGTGCGCATGCTGGCGGGGAACACCTGGAAGGTGTTGCCCTGGCGGCGGTAGCGGTAGCCATAGACATCGCGCACCGTGGACAGCACCTCCTCCAGCGTGACATCGCGCAGGCTGATGGAAATACTGCCGCTCACATCCGGGTGCACCACCATGTTCAGGTTCGTGCCCTTCACCAGGCTCATGAAGAATTCCTGCGCCTGTGTGGCCTTTACAGAAATGTCGAAGCGCGGCTCGAGATCCGGGACGAGCCCGGCAAGGTCGGTGTTCATCTGCGGCAGTAACGCGGCGGCCACTTCCGGCGGGGGGGCGACGTCAGGCGCAACGGTGTCGGGCGCGGCGCTTTCCTGCAATGCCTGCGTGATGGGTGCCATGTTCTCGGGATTGTACGACGGTGCTGTCGAACAGGCGGTGAGCAGGGCAGCAATCAATCCCTTGATTATCTGACGATGCAGCTGTGTGATATCTGGCATGACGATATATCCGTATTTCATGGTTGTTTTTTCATGATGTCCGGCAGCAGCTGCAGGGTCATGCGTCTGCCGTTCACCTGGATCAGTACATCGAGTTTGCGTATTTCGATGACACGGGCACCGTCCACCGACTCGCCCGCGCTGACTCGCTTGCCATTAATCACGGCAACGCGCCGGTCGGGCGCCACCAGGGTCGAATCGAGCCTCCAGCCGCTGTGCGTTTTATCCGCGCGGCCCGGCGAAGAACTGCCCAGGCTGGCGGGCCGGGTCGGATCGAAGAGCGCGCTGCCGCTTGCCGGGAGCGCTGTCAGCAGTGCGTAGAGTGCCAGCAGTATTCTGTGCGCGGGCTTCAATGGCATGACGGCATCATCCTTCCAGCAGGCCCAGGGTGTAGATGTCGAGCGTGACCTGTGCCTTCGGGTATTCGGTGATCTCGAACGTCACGCCTTTCCAGAAAAAATTCCACGGCAGCGTTTCCAGTGCGCGCAGGTAACCCAGTGTCGCCAGGTAGCCGCCCTCAAATTGCAGTTCCAGCTCATAGCGGCCGATGCCGGCAACCGCCACGCTTTTTCCCGTGGCAGTCTCCGTCGCCGTCAGGGGTTCTGATCCGGCATTGACAGCGTGCAGGGTCAGTCCAGCCTCCTGCGCTAGCACCTGTTCCAGGATGCTTGCTGCCTGGTCGGGGGCAAGCATGCCGCCAAGCCGTGCCTGCAGCTGCGTCTCCAGGCTGTCCAGTTCCGCCTGCAGCCGGGCACGCATCGTTGCCGGGTCGCCGCCGTGCCCGACGCCAAGCAGGCCGGTGCGGGTACGCAGCACCCCGAGTTGCGTTTCCTGGCCGCTGATCTCCTGCTGCAGCTGCTGCTGTTGCCTGAACACCGGCTGAAGGCCGAAGCTGTCGATCAGGAAAAACAGCACCACCAGGCAGGCGGCCAGCAGCAGCACGCGTTCGCGCAGCTGCAACGCGTCAACGCGTGCCGCCAGTTGCCGGTATCGGGCAGCGATCAATGCGCCTCCCCCCGTGCGTTGTAACTGAGGACGAAATCGATCTCAGGCTGGTCGGGCGCATGTCGCATCAGGTTGACAGTGCCGTTGTTAAGGGCGGCGAGCCGCGGCTGTTGCGTCATCAGCTGCAGGTATCGGGGCACCAGTTTCGGGTCGAGCGTGGTGCCGCGGATCTCGGTGTTGCCATCCTGGTCAAGCCGGACACCGGTCAGCCACAATCCCGGTACGTTCAACTGCGCGAGTGTTTCGAATACCTCGCCAAAACCGGCGGCAGTGTCGATGGCCAGATGGTCGATGCGTTCCAGCAGCGCCGAGCGCTCGCTGACCTGTTCCTGCAGCAAGGCGATTTCATTGCTGATGGCAGCGTTTCCGGCGGACGTGCCGGCGGCTTCCAGTGCGCCGAGCCTGGCATCGAGCTGTCGATAGTTCAGGGTCAGGTCCGTTGACGTGTGCCGCAGGCCGTACAGTGTCCAGCGCGCGTGGCTGTACAGGGCCAGCAGCAGGACCGCGGCCATGGCCACGATCTTCAGCAGCGTCGCTGCCGAGAATATCTTGCGCTGCCGCCGGAAGACGGGCTGGTACATGTTGATCTGCTGGTACATGGCTGTGCTGTATCTGTTTCCTGGTTTGCCTGTAATGTCGCGCTACCGCCCCGCGTGCGTTCCACCGCCGCGGGTCCGTTTGCCGACGGAAGTCCCTGATCAGGACTGCGTTATTACTTTCCTGATAGTAAACAAGCAATTATCTTGCCATGTACGCAGTGCATTGAATAATAAAGAAAATTAATTCAGCGCGGTGGGCCTGGGCAGGCGGGTGACGTCATTCCGGCAGAATGGACGGCAAAAACATGACGCCGGATTGGTGACTGCGTGTCGTGCGGACGACGCGATCCTTCGCGTGGCAGGGCGTGATGGTGGAGCGGGGCGGGCTAGCGCCTGCTGCGGCGCGACAGGGTGTAGCCGGTCATGTCCCCGGTCAGTCGCTCGCAGGGTATTGACTGCAGGTTT
>Ga0210097_1000325_pt1 | contig 18026 bp, 16 predicted proteins | sample Joice_CattailNLA_2_FD_185521 | JGI IMG/M metagenome (GOLD analysis project Ga0210097, IMG submission 185521) | Wetland microbial communities from San Francisco Bay, California, USA, that impact long-term carbon sequestration - Joice_CattailNLA_D2... | ecosystem: Environmental > Aquatic > Marine...
TAGGACTGCGTCAGGTAGTCCATTGCCATGCGGATGGTGTTGAAGCGCGGCAGGATGGTTTTCATCGAGGCCCGCGCGATGCGCAGCCATTCATCCGAGTAACCCTCGCCATTATGGGTGTAGTAGGACGGGATGACCTGGTATTCGAGGATGTTCATCAGTTCCGCCGCCTCGAGCTGCTCGCGGGTCTCGTGGTCGAACTCCGGGTGAGGTGTGATGGACCAGCCGTTGTGGCCGTTCCAGGCCTCGGCCCACCAGCCGTCAGTGACGCTGAGGTTGATGGCGCCGTTGATGGCGGCCTTCATGCCCGAGGTGCCGCAGGCCTCCAGCGGGTATTCCGGTGTGTTCAGCCAGACGTCGACGCCGGGCAGAAAATCGCGCGTCAGCGACAGGTTGTAGTTTTCCAGCAGGATGACCCGGCCCTGGAATTCCGGCAGCAGGCTGATCTCGAAAATCCTGCGCAGCAGTGCCTGGCCCGGCTGGTCGCTGGGGTGCGCCTTGCCGGCGAAGACCAGCGTGACCGGCCGCTGCGGGTCATTGACCAGCCGTGCCAGCCGTTCCAGATCACGGAACACCAGGCCGGCCCGCTTGTAGGTCGCGAAGCGGCGCGCGAAGCCGATCATCAGGGTATTGATGTTGCGCGCGCCCAGGTTCGCGGTGAGACGGCTGGCGAGTGACTTGGTGCGTGCGCAGCGTTCGTACTGCAGCAGTGCGCGGCGGCGGATTTCCTCGATGGCCGCGGCCTTGAGCAGTTGCCGCACGCTCAGGAAGACATGATCGGGAATCTCGTCGATAAAGGAATCCCAGAACGACGTGTCGGTCAGCTTGGCGCGCCAGCCCCCGCCCATGTACATCTCGAACAGCGCCACCCATGAGCGCGCCAGGTAGGTGTCCACGTCGGCGCCGTTGGTGATGTAGCCCATGGGGTTTTCCGCGACCCTGATCTCCGGCCAGGCGTAGGACTCCATCTCTGCCGCGACGTCGCCGTGGATGCGGCTGACGCCGTTGCGGAAGCGCGAGCCGCGCACGGCAAGCGAGGTGGTGCAGAAGCCGTTCGGGTCGCGCGGGTTTGAGCCCAGCTCCAGGAACTGCGCCTCGCTGAGGCCGAGTTCGTGTGGGGTGTTCCCGAAGTAGTTGCGCATCATGCCACGGTCGAAGACGTCGTGGCCGGCAGGTACCGGTGTATGGGTGGTAAACGCCGTGGCAGCGGCGACCAGTTCCAGTGCGCTGTGGAAATCGAGGCCGCCGACGGTTTGCTCGCGGCAGCGTTCGAGGATCTGGAATGCGGCGTGGCCCTCGTTGATGTGCCATACCGTGGGTTGCAGCTGCAACGCGCGCAGGGCGCGCACGCCGCCGATGCCGAGGATGATTTCCTGCTGGATGCGGGTTTCGCGATCGCCGCCGTAGAGCTGGGCCGTCAGTTCGCGATCGGCCGGCCTGTTGACCTCGACGTCGCTGTCCAGCAGCAGCAGGCGGATGTGCCCGGCACGCGCCTCCCAGACCCGCAGCGCCAGACTGCGTCCGGGCAGGTCGACGCTGACCCGCACTTCCTCGCCGTTGCCGTCAAGCGCCGGGTGCACCGGCATATCGCAGGGATCACTGCGCCGGTAATCGGCGATCTGGTTGCCATTGCAGTCGAGGCGCTGGGTGAAGTAGCCATGCCGGTAGAGAATGCCGATGCCGATGAACGGTACCCACAGGTTGCTCATGGCCTTGCAGTAATCGGCGGCCAGGATGCCGAGCCCGCCTGCGTAGATGGGCATGCTTTCGTGGAAACCGTACTCGGCGGAGAAATAGGCGACCAGGTCGGCCTTCGGATCGAGGAACTGTTCGATACGCATGCTCGGCATCTGCTCGAGGTATGTATCGTAGCCGGACAGCGTTTGCCGGTACTCGGTCAGCAGGATCGGGTCCTCGGCCGCCTGATTGATGCGGTCCTGGCGCAGCCGGCGCAGGAATATCCGGGGATTGTGGCCGCAGGTGTCCCAGCACTCTGGATCGAGGTGACGGAACAGGCGCCGCACGCTGCGGTTCCAGCTGTAGTAGAGGTCGTTGCCCAGCTCGCCGAGGCGCTCGAAGCGCCTGGGCAGGGTCGCCTGTATCTCTACGCTGAAGCGAGATCCCGTGCTGGTCTTGTTGTCCATGGTGTCACCGGTTCAGGTCAGAGCCGGAGGCGGGAACACTCACGGTTCCGCCTCCATCATGATATAGGCTGTCGGGCACTCACGTGCGCACAGGCCGCAGCCCTTGCAGAAGTCGTAATCGAACACGTAATGCGAGCCGTCCTCGGCCGGGCGGCGTGTCTTCAGTACCGCCACGTCCGGGCACAGGGTCCAGCAGTTGTCACAGGCCAGGCAATTACCGCAGGACAGGCAACGCTGTGATTCCTGTGCCGCCTGCTGTGGCGTCAGTCCACCGATGACTTCCGCCTCGCCGCTGCGTTCCGCAACCGGCAGCACCGGGGCATGCTGGCGTGGCCGCGGCTCGAAATAGTTCATGTTGAGCTGCGCGGGTGTGACCGGGTCTGCCGGCCGGCTGTCGGGGTCGGCTTGCCGCTGCAGGTCGCGCGCGATAGCCAGTGCGGCACGTCGTCCGTCGCCGATGGCGGCGCTCACCGAACCGTGCCTGCCGCACGCGTCGCCACCCGCGTACAGCCCCGGGTGTCCGCTGATGCGGCCATGTTCACTGGCGAGGAGGTAATCACGCTGGTCGAGCAGCGAGGCCAGGCCGGCCGGGTCGACGGTCTGGCCGATGGCCGGGATGACCTGGTCGACATGCAGCAGGGATTCGGTGCCCTCGAAGGAGACGTGCCGCAGTGTATTGTCGGTCTCGCGCAGCTGCTTGCGATGCACCAGTTCCAGCCCGGTCACCTGTTCGCCGCGCAGCACCAGGCGCTGCACGCCGCGGTGTTCGTGGAAGATCACGCCTTCCTCCATGGCCTGCTCGATCTCGCGCGCGATCGCCGGCATGGTGTCCGGCTGTTCCACGCCGGCGTGCGGCAGTGACTGGTGTGTGACCACGTGCACCGTTTCGACGCCGCAGTGCCTGAGTACGCGTGCCAGGTCGATCGCGGTATTGCCGCCGCCGATAATGGCCGCACTGGACCAGCTCGGGATCGAGCCGATATCCACCCAGCGTTTCAGCAGGTCGAGTCCGATATGCAGATCGTGCGGGGTGGCCCCGTCGACATCCCAGTCGCGGCTGCGCTGGGTACCGGGGGCCATGAACACCGCCGCGTATTCTGTCTTCAATTCATCCAGCGAGAAATCGCGCCCCAGTCGCTGCGCGGGGCGGAAGGCAATGCCGCTGGCCAGCAGGCGTTCGAGTTCAGCGTCCAGTATATCGCGCGGCAGCCGGTACGGCGGCAATGCGCTGCGCAGCAAACCGCCGGCTACGGGCAGTGCCTCGAACAGATCCACCCGGTAGCCCAGGCAGGTCAGTTGCCAGGCCGCGGAACAGCCGGCGGGACCGCCGCCGATCACCGCCACGGCCGGTGCGTCATGCGCGACTGCCGCCGCCGGGTAGTCCCAGCCGGAGGCAATGGCCTGGTCTCCCAGCCAGCGCTCCACGTGGTGGATGGCGATAGGTTCGTCGTAGTGGCCGCGGTTGCAGGCCTGCTCGCAGGGATGATGGCAGACACGTCCGGTCACTGCAGGCAGCGGATTTGCCGCGACGATGGTTTCCCAGGCTTCCCGGTAACGTTCTTCCGCGACCAGCCCCAGCCAGGCCTGGGCATCCTCGCCGGCCGGGCACACGCTGTGGCAGGGTGCCGGCCGGTGCACGTGCACCGGGCGCTCCATGCGCCAGCTGCCGGTGTGGTAGCGCAGCGAGGTGCCCGGGTGGGCAAACGCACCGCGTGTCAGCTTCAGGCCCATCGCATGCCCCCGCGCCGCACCGTGTCGGCACCCTCGCTGTCGCGGCTGTCCGCCTGCGTGCCGCGCAGGTTATAGATCTCGATGTTGTGGTCGGCCAGTGCCTGCAGGTGTTCCAGTTCCTCGCGTGCGCGGTCATCGTCCGCGAACAGGTGCCGGAAGCGGGTCTGCAGCTGCAGGTAATCGGTGACCGGGCGCACAGTGCGGATCGGCATCGAGCCGGCCAGGCGGCCGCGCTCCAGTTCGATGATCGGGAACAGCCCGGTCTGCACGGCGAGACGCGCCACCTCGATGCTGAGTGCGCCGTCGTGACCCCAGCCGAGCGGGCAGGGGGTGTGGATATGCAGGAAGGTCGGGCCGTCGATGGCGAGCGCGCGGCGTACCTTCTTGCGGATGTCCGAGGGATAGGCCACCGAGCTGGTGGCGGCATACGGGATATGGTGCGCGGCCACGATCGAGACAATGTCCTTCTTGAGATGGCGCTTGCCCATGCGCTCCTTGCCCGACGGCGAGGTGGTGGTGGCCGCGGCGTGCGGTGTCGAGCTGGAGCGCTGAACGCCGGTATTCATGTAGGCCTCGTTGTCGAAGCACACGTGCAGCACGTTGTGGCCGCGTTCCAGCATGCCGGACAGTGCCTGGAAACCGATGTCGAAGGTACTGCCGTCGCCGCCCATCGAGATCACGCGGGTGGCCTTGCCGCGGGCTTTCAGCGCGGCCTCCATGCCGGCGGCCACCGCGGGCGCGTTCTCGAACAGGGAGTGTATCCACGGCACGCGCCATGACGAATCCGGCCAGGCGGTGGTGAACACCTCGAGACAGCCGGTGGCATTGGCGTATACCACGTCCGGGCCGGCGGCCTCGGTCACCAGCCGTGCGCCAAGCGCCTCACCGCAGCCCTGACAGGCGCGGTGGCCAGACTCGAGGCCGGAGAAGCGTGGCTGGGCATGACGCAGGTGGCGGTAGTTCATTTGGTCGGGTGAATCTCCCATACAGGTTTCCTGTGGCGTCAGACGGCCGCCGGCAGCTTGTCCGGCTCCAGGTCGATGATGTCGAAGGGTATTCCGCTGCCGGCACGCACGGCCTCGTGAATGCGCGGGTAGATATCCAGCGGCACGTCGCGGCCACCGAGGCCGACACTGAAATTGTGCACGCGCGGCGCATTCTGCATCTCGCTCAGCGCGGCGCGTATCTCGGTGCCGACGATACCACCGCTGCCCGGTGACAGCGCGCGTTCCAGCACCACCAGATCGGTCAGCCCCGCACAGGCCTGCCGTATGGCTTCCGCAGGGAACGGGCGGAAGGTACGCAGGGCCATCAGCCGCGTGGCCGGAACGTTCTGGTAACGGTCGCGCGCGTCTGCCAGCGTGCCGGCGATGGAACCCAGTGTCAGGATGCCGATGCGGGCGTCGGTCATGTCGTGTATACAGATCAGCGGGTTTTGCCGGCGGCCGCAGACGTCTTCCCATCCCGCGGCCGCGGCCACGATGGCCTGTTGTGCATTGTTCATTGCCCGGTGATGATCGCCGCGCGCCTCGGTGAAGTAATCGGGCGCCACCAGCGTGCCGATGCTGATCGGGCTGGCGGGATCGAGACGGCGCTCGAAATTGAACGGGGGCAGGTAACGGTCGACCTGCTGCTGGTCCGGTATGTCGAGCACTTCCAGTGTATGCGTGAGGGTAAAGCCGTCGACGCACACCATGACCGGCAGTTCCGTCTGTTCGGAGATATGATAGGCTTGGATGGTGGTGTCTACGGCATCCTGGTTGCTGGTGCAGTACAGCTGTATCCAGCCGGCATCACGCACCGCCATGGAATCCTGCTGGTCGTTCCAGATTGACAGCGGTCCGGATACCGCGCGGTTGGCGCAGGTCATGACCATCGGCAGGCGCAGGCCGGCGATGTTGAAGAGCACCTCGCACATCAGCAGGATGCCCTGTGAGGAGCTGGCGGTGTAGGCGCGCGCGCCGGCCGCCACCGCGCCCAGCACCACGGAGGCGGCGGAGAATTCACTTTCCACACTGACCAGTTCACAATCCAGCACGCCATCCGCGACCAGCTTCGACAGGTTCTCGACGATGTGGGTCTGTGGCGTGATCGGGTAGGCGGCGATCACCTGCGGCCGGCACAGCGCTACGGTGCGTGCCAGTGCCTGTGAACCTTCAAGCGCGTACTGCATGTGGACCCTCCTGCCAGGCGCCGGCACTGACCTGTGCCGCGGCCTGTTCGACCAGTTGCCGGTTATGTTCGAGGACCTTGCCGTGGAACCGCTGGCCCAGCGCCTTGAGCAACGCCGCTTGCGGCAGCAGGCCGGTCAGCGCCAGGAACGCCGACAGCAGCGCGGTGTTCGGTACCGGCCGCCCCAGGATCTCCTGCGCCAGCGCGCTGGCTGGCAGGGCGACGACAGCGCAATCCAGTTGCGCAGCGAGTTCGGCTCCGTCACGGGTCGAGTTGACCAGCACCGCACCACCGGCCTGCAGCCCCGCAGTAATGTCCGGCAGGTGCAGCAGGGTGTCGTCCTGCACGATGAGGAAGGCGGGTTCGAGCACCTGGCAGCGGCGCCGGATGGGACGGTCTGCGATGCGTACGAACGCGGTGACCGGCGCCCCGCGCCGTTCGGCGCCGAAGTTCGGGAATGCCTGGACATGACGGCCTTCCTCGAAGGCCGCCGTGGCGAGCAGATAGGCGGCAACCACATTGCCCTGGCCACCCCGGCCGTGGATGCGGATCTCGATCATGTTTCCAGCGGCACCACGGGGGATGCAGTGGTCGGTCGGCTGCATGCTCAGTCCGCCAGCGCTGCTTGGGGCTGTTTTTCTCCTTCGATGTCCAGCACCACCTGCGTCATCTTCAGCACGCTGTCCGGGTTCAGAGAAATGGACTCGATGCCCTGTTCGACCAGCCAGCGCGTGATCTCGGGAAAATCGGACGGCGCCTGGCCGCAGATGCCGATGTATTTGCCGGTTTCGCGGCACGCGCGGATGGCCATCTCCATCAGCGCCAGCACGGCGGGGTTGCGTTCGTCGTAACCTGTCAGGATGCCGGAGTCGCGGTCCACGCCCAGGGTGAGCTGGGTGAGGTCGTTGGAGCCGATGGAAAAGCCGTCGCAGTGCTCGAGGAACTGGCGTGCGCGCACGGCGTTGGCGGGGATCTCGCACATCAGCTTGATCTTCAGGCCGCGTTCGCCGCGGCGCAGTCCGTGCTGTGCCATCAGCCCCAGTACCAGCTGCACTTCCTCCACGGTGCGCGCGAACGGGATCATCAGCTCGAGATTGTCCATACCCATCTCGTTGCGCACCTTCAGCATCGCCGCACATTCCAGCGCGAAGCAGTCCGCAAACATCTCCGAGTGATAGCGCGAGGCGCCGCGGAAACCGATCATCGGGTTTTCCTCGACCGGCTCGAAGGCGCGGCCACCGAGCAGGGCGGCATATTCGTTGGTCTTGAAATCGCTCATGCGTACCGTAACCGGCTTCGGATAGAAGGCCGCGGTAATGGTGCCGACGCCCTCGGCGAGACGATCGATGTAAAAGTCGCGCGGGCTGGCATAGCCGTTGATGCGCGGCGCGATCTCCTTGCGGATGTCCTCGGGCAGGCTGTCGTATTCCAGCAGCGCGCGCGGGTGGATGCCGATGCTGTTGTTGATGATGAATTCGAGCCGCGCCAGGCCGACGCCGGCGTTGGGCAGGGCGGAGAATTCCAGTGCCTGTACCGGGTTGCCAACGATCAGCATGACCTTGGTGCGCGGCTCCGCCAGACCGGTCAGGTTGACGCGCTCCTTGGTAAACGGCAGCTTGCCCTCGTAGACAAAACCGGTATCCCCCTCGACGCAGGACACCGTGACCTCCTGGCCGTCATGTATCTCGTGGGTCGCGTCGCCGGCACCGACCACAGCGGGGATACCGAGCTCACGCGCCACGATGGCGGCATGGCATACGCGACCGCCGCGGTTGGTGACAATGGCGCTGGCGATTTTCATCACCGGCTCCCAGTCCGGGTCGGTGATATCGGTCACCAGCACCTCGCCGGGCTGCAGGTCGTGCATGTGCGCGGCCTCGAGGATGGTGCGCGCCCTGCCGGTGCCGATCTTGGCGCCAACCGCCTGGCCTTTCGACAGCACCGGGCCGCGTTGCTGCAGGGTAAAGATATCCGTGAAGGCGCCGGTGCGGATCGAATGCACTGTTTCCGGGCGGGCCTGCACGATGAACAGCTCGCCGGTTTCGCCGTCCTTTGCCCACTCGATGTCCATCGGGCGCGGCTTGCCGGCCGATGCCGTGTAGTGTTTCTCGATGGCGACGGCATAGCGCGCCAGCTGCAGGATCTCATCGTCGCTGATCGCGAAGCGCGCACGCTCTTCCTTTTTCACCGCGACGTTGCGCGTGGCATCGGCCGTGACCGGGTCGCGCGTGTAGATCATCTTGATCGCCTTCTCGCCCAGGTGGCGGCGGACGATGGGGCGGTGGCCCAGTTTCAGTGTGGGCTTGAACACCAGGAACTCGTCCGGGTTGACCGCGCCCTGTACCACGTTCTCGCCCAGGCCGTAGGCCGCGGTGATCATGACCACGTCGCGGAAGCCGCTTTCGGTGTCGAGCGTGAACATGACGCCGGAGCTGGCCAGGTCGGAGCGCACCATCTTCTGTATGCCGATGGACAACGCGATGCTCATGTGGTCGAAGCCCTTGTCCACGCGGTAGTGGATGGCGCGGTCGGTGAACAGCGAGGCCAGCACGCGCTTGCAGGTACGCAGCAGGTGCTCGATGCCGCGGATGTTCAGGTAGGTTTCCTGCTGGCCGGCGAACGAGGCGTCCGGCAGGTCCTCGGCGGTGGCGGAACTGCGTACCGCCACGTCGGGTTCGTTGCCGTACTCGAGCGCCATTTCCTGATAGGCCGCCTGGATTTCCTCGGCCATCAACGGCGGCAATTCACCGTCCACCATCCAGCCGCGAATCTGCGCGCCGGTGACGGCGAGCGCGTCGACGTCACCCATATCCAGCTGTTCGAGGGCCTCGCGAATGCGGGTTTCGAGGTTATTGTGCGTGAGGTAGTCGCGGTAGGCCTGCGCGGTGGTGGCAAAGCCGTTGGGCACCTTCACGCCCTGACTTGACAGGGCGCGGTACATTTCACCGAGCGAGGCATTCTTGCCGCCGACCATCGGGACATCGGCGATGCCGAGTTCATTGAACCGGCGAATATAGGTAAAAGATTGCATCAGAGGTGGACCTCGTTTTTCTGTAGGGTGTAAATGGGTATTGCGCCCCCGCAATACCCCTGCGTATTTGCCATACCGTCTGACCTGCCATATTGACGGATGTCAAACAAAGTGTGATTGTACGCCAGCCGGTTGCAAAGCATATATCAGAATCACGGCCTATGTCTCTCTGGTTAAAAAATGATCCATGTCAAAATGCGCTGTCCGGATACGCGCTAGATTTCCCCCGGTGCCGGTACAGGCCGGTGCGGACTCAGGACCAGCGTCCCGCAGACGGGCGTTGTCATATAATTGAAACAATTCGGGGGGTTGCCAGTTTCGCCCGGCGACAACGCATGCATTGCGGCGTTCTGGACCGGCACTGTGTTCACACAGCATGTTGTTAGCAACTCCCTCCCTCCCTGACGGGCGACCATGAGCAGCAGCGTGACGGATGCCGCCGTTTCCGGTTCGCGTGCGCCTACGCTGCTGGTCTTCCTGCTCGGCTGGCTGGCCTGGCTGCTGCTGGCCGGCACGCTGACCATGGAGGAGGTCGTGGCCGGTGCACTGGTTTCCCTGCTGGTCACCCTGCTGTCGGGCCGCCATCTGGCCGTCTATACCGGCGTCATCTTTACCCCCGGCGCGATCGTGCACCTGTTTGCCTTTCTTGCCGTGTTCCTGCGTGCACTGGTGCACGCCAACATCGACATGGCGCGGCGCGTGCTATCACCCGCGCTGCCGATCCGGCCGGCCGTGGTGGAGGTCGAGACTCAATTGCAATCCGCGCTCGGCAAACTGCTGCTGACAAACGCCATAACATTGACGCCCGGTACCCTGTCCATCGATGTCGAGGACAACCGCATCAAGGTGCACTGGGTCGATTGCCCGCCGGGACTGGACCTGCACGGCAAGACGCGCGCCATCGTCAGCGGCTTCGAACGCCACCTCACCGGGTTCCTCAAATGAGCGTCTCGCTGCTGCAACTCATCGCCCTGTGTCTGCTCGCTGTCGGGCTGGTGCTGGGTACGATCCGTTTCATACTGGGTCCGACCACCCCGGACCGCATCGTCGCGGCCGATACCCTGTCGATCCTCATCACCGCCGGCCTGGTATGGCTGGCGCACCTGCTCGACAGCAGCATCTACCTGTCCATTGCGCTGGTGTTCGGTGCCCTGTCCTTCGTCGGCACCGTGGCCCTGGCGCGCGCCATCGAGGGTAACCGCTCATGACGCTGGTCGCCGACCTGTTCCTGTTGCTGGGCGCCGCATTTTCCTGTCTCGGTGCGCTCGGCCTGATCCGCATGCCGGATGTCTACAACCGCCTGCAGGCGGGTACCAAGTCGGTCACGCTGGGGGCCATGGCCATCCTGATCGGCATCGGCCTGCATCACCCGCAGTGGTGGTCGAACCTGCTGATGATCGGCGTGCTGGTGCTGTTCACCAACCCGGTCGGCTCGGCCTCCATCGCGCGCGCGGCACTGATCTCCGGCATCCGCCCCTGGCATGTGCCGAGCGAGGGGCCGCCGCTGCCGGCCGGCGAGGGTGAGGGCAAGTGATGGCCGGCTGGATCAACTGGGTGGCGCTGCTGGCTACGCTGGTGATGCTGGCCGGTGCGGTGGCGGTGCTGCTGCTGCGCAATTTCCTGGCGGCCGTGGCCGCGACCTCGGTGGTGTCGCTGGGCGCTTCGGTGATCTTCGTGCTGCTGCGCGCACCGGACGTGGCGCTGACCGAGGCCGCCGTGGGTGCCGGCCTGAGCGGCGTGATCATGGCCCTGTGCCTGCGCCGGCTCGGCCTGTGGCGCATCCCGCCGGTGACGACCGGCGCGGATGACGAGGCCGGAAGCTGCTGATGCGCAGCTACGTGTCCCTGCTGTTCGTGGCCGGCCTGGCATTCCTGCTGTTCGTGATCACCGGCCAGCTCGAGTTCGGTGCGGCGCCGATGCGGGTCGGGCAGGCCATCAACCAGACATCGCCGGCGGAAGTCGGCGCCGCCAACATCGTCACCTCCGTGGTGCTTGGCTACCGTGCGCTCGACACCCTGGGCGAGCTGGCGATCCTGTTCACCGCGGCCACCGCCGGCGGCCTGATGCTCGGGCGACCGCGGGCCGGTGCCGCGCACGATCCGGATGCGGGTTTCATCCTGCGCACCGCCTCCGATCTGTTGTTTCCGCTGTTGCTGGTAGTGGGCCTGTTCATCATCGTGCACGGACATCTGACGCCGGGCGGCGGCTTCCAGGGTGGCGTAATCCTGGCCGCGGCCTTTTTCCTTCCCTTGCTGGCACGCCCCGGCACGCACTTCAACCATGCCGTGTTTTCCGTGTTCGAGGGCCTGGCCGGCGCCGCCTTCATCGTGATCGGTCTGCTCGGCCTGGTCTATGGGGGCGAGTTTCTCGCCCCGCTGCTGGGACAGGGCGAGATGGGCAGCCTGCTGTCGGCCGGCACGCTGCCGCTGCTGTATATCGCGGTCGGCCTCAAGGTCGGCACCGAGCTGGCCGGGCTGATGGCACACATTGCCGCATACGAGGCGGTGGATTCATGACCCCGCCGGACCTGGGCGCGATCCTGTTCAGCGGCGCCTTCGGCCTGGTCGTGATCGGCATCCTCGGCATCGTTATGTCCACACACCTGGTGCGCATCGTGCTGTCCATCGTGCTGCTGGAGACCGGCGCCAACCTGTTGCTGATGCTGTCGGGCTACCGGGCCGGCGCGGCGGCGCCGATCATCATCGACGGCGTGATACCGGCCGCCATGGTCGACCCGGTGCCGCAGGCACTGGTGCTGACCGCGATCGTCATCGGCGTGGCGGTGCAGGCGTTCATGATGACGCTGGTGCTGCGCCTGCGCAGCGTTTACGGCACGCTCGATATCCGCGAACTGCGCACCTGCCTGGAGCGCGATATCGCACAGGAGGCCGGCATCGGGCTGCCGACCAGCGATAACCTGCCGGAGACACCGGGTGTGGGCCCCGTGCGCACGCAGGGAGGTGACGCCTGATGTCACCGGTGCTGATGTTTGTGCTGCCATTGCTGGCCGCGTTCCTGCTGCCGGTCGTCGCGCGCGGTTCCCCGCGGGCCGGTCGCCTGTTCGGCCCGCTGGTACTGTCACTGAACTGCGTCATCGGCATACTGGCGTGGGCCACGGTCAGCGAGCAGACCCAGGTCATCGCGCTGGGCGGCTTCGCGCCGCCGTTCGGCATCGCGTTCTACATCGACCGGCTGGCGCTGCTGTTTGCCATCGCGGTGTCGCTCGGCGTGCTGCTGCTGTGGCCGGATGCCGGCGAGGACGAGGCCGCGCAGCGCGAGAACACGCTGACGCTGGTGCTGGCGGCATCCGCGACCGGGCTGGCGCTGTCCGGCGACCTGTTCAACATCTATGTCTTCTACGAGCTCACCGCGGTGGCGACCTACGGTCTGGCCGCGGGGCGCCGCAACGGGGCCGCGTATGCCGCCGCGCTGCGTTACGTGGTGATCAGCAGTTTCGGCGCGGCACTGATGCTGATCGGCATCGCGCTGGTGTACATGGCGACGGGCACGCTGAATCTCGCGCAGCTGGCGCAGCTCGCGCCGGGTATGCTGGATGGGCCGCTCGGGCTGGCCGCGTTCGTATTCATCCTGATCGGCGCCGGCGTCAAGGCCGAGCTGTTCCCGGTGAACACCTGGGTACCGGAGGTGTACGCGGCCGCGTCGAAACGCGTCGCCGGCCTGCTGGCAGGCATCATTTCCAAGCTGGCCCTGCTCATTATCGTGCGCCTGCTGGTGCTGGTGTTCCAGCAGGCCGAGGCATTGCAGATCCTGCTGCTGCTGGGTGTGCTCGGCGTGGTCACCGGCGAGCTGGCCGCCTGGACTGCCCGCGACCTGACGCGCATGCTGGCCTACTCGTCGATCGGCCAGCTCGGCGTCATGTTCATCGCCTTCTCCATTCCGGGGCCGGCCGGGCTGTATGCCGGACTGGCCGTGGCCCTGCATCACATGGTGGTCAAGCCGGCACTGTTCCTGCTGGCGGAGCGCCAGGGCGGCGCACTGGAGCGGCTGGCCGGCTCGGCGCAGGCGTCGCCGGTCGCCTGCGCGCTGTTCGTGCTGCTGGTGCTGTCGCTGATCGGCATCCCGCCGTTGCCCGGGTTCTGGGCGAAGTTCCTGGTGGTGACGGCGGCGCTGGCGCAGCCCGGCACGGATTATCTGCTGGCCGTGGTCGTTATCCTGCTGGCCGCGGTGGTGGAGGCCAGTTACCTGTTCCGGGTGATCGTGCAGCTGTACCGGCGCGTGCCGGCGGCCAGGGTCGGCGGCGGGCACGACAGCGCGACGCTGACCATCAGCGCGGCGCTGGGGCTGGTGCTGATCGCGGTCGTGCTGTGGCTGGCGCCGATCGGTGACGGCCTGCGGGGCATCGCCGCGCAGGCGGCGGACCGGGCCGGCTACATCCAGGCGGTGCTGCCCGACGGGGCGTCGTCATGAACGCGTTCGACCAGTTGCTCGTCCTGGCCGCCGTCACCGTGCTGGCGGGCCTGTTCACCGGCCGGCAGGCCTGGGGCGGCTGGCTGGCGACGCTGCTGTACGCCGGTCAGCTGGTGCTGCTGTCCGGCATGGCGGCGGTCGGCTACGACGGCGCGTCGATCAGCTCCGGCCTGGCGATCTCCGTGCCGGGCTTCGTGCTGCACTGGGAGATGACCCCGCTGTCCTGGTTCTTCGCATTGCTGACGGTGGGTGCCGGCCTGCTGTGCAGTTGCTATGCCGCGGGCGAGTGGGGGCGCCGACATGCTGAAAGCCATTCGCTGCGCCTGTTGCGCGTGACGCTGGCGCTGAACGTCGCCAGCATGCTGCTGCTGGTCACCAGCGCCGACCTGCTGGGCCTGTTCATCGGCTGGGAGCTGGTGAGCTGGGCGAGCCTGCTGCTGATGATCCAGAACGGCCCCGCCGCGGTGCGCGCGGCGCTGCGCTACCTGCCGTATGCGATGGCCGGCGCCATGGCGCTGCTTGGCGCCATCGCGCTGGTGTACGTGCACGGCGGCACGCTAGGTTTCGACGGCCTGCGCGCACAGCTCGCCGGCATGGGCACGCTGGAGCTGTGGACGCTGCTGATGCTGCTGTTCGCCGGCTTCGCGGTGAAGATGGCCGCGGTGCCGTTCCACCTCTGGCAGCCGCAGGCCTACAGCGAGGCACCCGGCGCGGGCGCGGCCTTCCTCGGTGCGATCTCCTCGCGCATGGGCCTGTTCGCCATGGCTCTGGTGCTGGTCAAGCTGGTCGGCTTCGAATACCTGGCCGGCGTGTCCGGCCCGCAGGCGTGGGTCACGCCACAGGATGTCATGCTGCTGGCGTCCGCGGCCACCGTCATCATCGGCGCCTACGTGGCGCTGCGCCAGGACGATGCACGGCTGCTGCTGGCGTGGAGCGGCATCAGCCAGGGCGGCTACATGATGCTGGGGCTGTTCAGCGGCGCGCCGCTGGCGCTGGCCGGCGGCCTGAGTCACGTGTTCAGCTACGCCACCTACGAGGCCGGCCTTTTCATGGTGGTGTTCGCCGTCATCCACCGCACCGGCACCGCCGACATGAACCGGCTGGGCGGGCTGGTCACGCGCATGCCGCTGTCGTTCCTGGTGCTGCTGATGGGCATCATCGGGCTGGCCGGGCTGCCGCCGATCAACGGTTTCGTGTCCAAGTGGATGATCTACCGCGGACTGCTCGACGAGGGCATGGTGTTCTATTTCATGGTCGCGGTGATCGGTACGCTGGGCAGTGTGCTGTACTGCTACAAGCTGATCCACAATATCTTCCTCGGCCAGCTGCGCCTGGAACACGAGGCAGTGCGCGAGGCGCCGTGGAGCATGACCGTGCCCATGCTGATACTTGGCGCACTGATGTTCGCCACCGGCTACATGCCCGGCATTGTGCTCGACTGGGTGACGCCGGTCATGGCGTACCTTGGCGTCCAGCCGCCGGAATACACCCTCGGTGCCATAATGACCGCGGGGGCGGACCTCGATATGCTGTGGCTGGTGAGCTTCATGCTGGTCGGGTTCGGCATCGGTGCGGTGATCTTCTATTCGGCCGGCCGCGCACAACGCGTGCACCAGCTGGATAACTACGCCGGCGGCCATTTCCTCACCGCCGACACGCGCTACCAGTACAGCTACAATTTCTATCCCGCGCTTAATCGCCTGATCGGACCGCTGTACCGCAACAGCTTCCAGTGGCTGGAGTCCGGCGTGCTGTCGCTGATGAATTTCATTTCCGCCGGGGCGCAGGGCATCTATCGCTCGGTGCACCCGTCGCTGTACCTGCTGGCCGCGGTGGTGCTGGTCAGCCTGTTCTGGGGGGTGGCGTGATGCACTGGCAGACCGTGCTGTTCGATGTCGTGGTCATGCCGCTGGTGGCGTTCATCGTCGGCCTGCTGCTGGTGCTGATGATGCGCCGCACGCGTGCCCGGCTCGAACGCCGCATCGGGCCGCCGTTCTTCCAGCCGCTGTACGACATCCTCAAGCTGTACGCCAAGGAAATCCAGATCTCACACGGCTTCATCCACGACCTCGGCATCATCATGGTGGTGGGCGGCTACATCACCGTGGAGATGTTCCTGCCGGTGCCGGGTATGGTCGGGCTGGCGGAGAAGGGCGACCTGATCGCGCTGGTATATCTCATGATGGTGCCGTCCCTGGGTATGGCGCTGGGCGTCGGCCAGTGCGCCAACCCGAACGGCTCGATCGGTATCTCGCGCGCGCTGATTTCCATGCTCGGCTACGACATCCCGTTCGTGCTGGTGGTGGTCGCGGCCGCGGCGATGTACGGCACCACCAGCCTGCCGGAGATCATCGCCATACAGCAGCAGGGCGGCGTGGGCAGCTGGGGCATCGCGAGCATGCCGGTGATGGCGCTGGCCGGCATCATCACCACGCATGTCATGCTCGCCAAGGAGCCGTTCGAGACCTACATCGCACCGGCCGAAATCGCCACCGGGCCGATGGTGGAGATGGGCGGCAAATTCATGGGCGGGTTGTTCGTTGTACAGACCTTTCAGGTCTATACTGCAGGTGTACTGTTTACGACGCTGTTCCTCGGTGGCGGGATTACCTGGTTCGACTTTTTGCCGAAGGTGTTTGCCGTACTGTTCCTGCCGTTCGCCATCACCATCCTGTTTCCGCGGTACAAGGCCGGAGAAGGTTTACTCTGGGTGTGGAAATGGCCGACCGGCATCGCGCTGTTGGGGCTGGCGCTGATCTTCACGCAGAGGTGACACATGAGTGACAAACAACTGCAGATTCCTGTCGAACCGGGGCATCGCGCCGCCGGCGGTACGAACCCCTACCGCGGCGTCTTCGACCGGCTGTCGGATTTCTGCCGTGCGCGTTCGCTGTTCCTGCTCCATTACTGCACCGGCTGCGGCGCCATCGAACTGCCGCCGGCGATGACCTCGCGCTACGACATGGAGCGGCTTGGCATCCAGCCCATGGCCACGCCGCGCCAGGCGGACATCCTGCTGGTCACCGGCTACGTCGCCACCAAGACCCTGAAGCGCATCATGCTCACCTACGAGCAGATGAGCGCGCCGCGCTACGTGATCGGCATCTGTTCCTGCACCGTGAACGGCGGCATGTACTGGCAGAGTTACGCCACGGTGAAGAAACTCAACGAGTACCTGCCGGTCGACATGTATATCGCCGGCTGCATGCCGCGCCCGGAGGCCGTGATCGTCGGGCTGCAGAAGCTGATGGACAAGATCGAAGCCGGCCGCGCGGAGTCATGGAAGGACTACTACCGCAACTACGATTACTACCTCGGCAAGCAGCAGGCGCTGTTCGGCGAGCGCTGGCAGACACCGACCGACATCATCGCCGAGGCGCGCCGCTACGACCTGTTCGGACCGGGCACGCTGGGCGAGCACACTGCGCTGCTGGAGCAGTACCAGCAGCCGCTGGAAATGCCGTCCGCCCCGGTGTTCGGGCGCGAGCGCGAGAAGATAGAACGCTGAAACGGTTGCCTGCATAACAATTACCGATAATGCCTGAAGCAGAAAATGGATAGCGGCAAGGAACTGGCCAGCTGGCTGGACAAGGTGCTGGAGGATTTCCAGGGCGTGCAGGTGCGGCGCAAGAGCACCTCGCGCGTGCGCGTGGACGTCGACGCCGACGCGCTGCCGGCGCTGCTGGAACTGCTGCAGGGGCGCGCCGGTTACGTGCACCTCTCCGCACTGAGCTGTGTGGACTGGATCGACGACGACGAATTCGAGCTGGTCTACCACGTGTGGTCCTACGAGACCCGCTCGCTGGTGTCCGCGCACATCCGCATTCCGCGCGATCCGGGCGCCTACCTGTCCGTCTACGACATCTACAAGCCGGCGGCGTTTTTCGAACGCGACATTTTCGAGATGTTCGGCGTGTTCTTCGAGGGCAGCCCGCACATGGAGAAGTTCATCCTCACGGAATGGGACGGCCCGCCGCCCATGCGCAAGGAATTCGACACACGCAAGTATGTGCACGATACCTTCGACTGGCAGCAGTACAACCCGGAATGGCTGCAGGAAATCCGCGCGAAAGGCGGAGGCATCGTCGAATGAGGCCCGAGAACTACCAGGCGGTCAGTCACCCGCCGAGCCACGAATTCGAGCTCAACATCGGCCCGAACCATCCCGGCATCGAGGGCAACTACGCGCTCAAGCTGAAGCTGGAGGGCGACATCGTGGTCGCGGCGAAGGCCGATGCCGGCTACCTGCACCGCGGCTTCGAGAAACTCATGGAAGGCCGGCTGTGGATGCAGAACATCGCCCTGGTGCCGCGCATCTGCGTGCCGGACCCGGCGCACATGGAGATCTGCTACGCGCTCGGCGTGGAGATGCTCGGCGGGCTGGAGGTGCCGGAGCGCGCGCAGTGGCTGCGCGTCATGCAGCTGGAGCTGTCGCGCATCACCGCGCACCTGTTCTATTTCGGCGGTGCCGCCGCCACCATGGGCATGTACAGCAACATGTTCTGGGGCGTGGCCGACCG
>Ga0210097_1000327_pt1 | contig 17927 bp, 20 predicted proteins | sample Joice_CattailNLA_2_FD_185521 | JGI IMG/M metagenome (GOLD analysis project Ga0210097, IMG submission 185521) | Wetland microbial communities from San Francisco Bay, California, USA, that impact long-term carbon sequestration - Joice_CattailNLA_D2... | ecosystem: Environmental > Aquatic > Marine...
GCTCATCCCCCTGCGGAGACGGAAACCGTCGGTCCGGTCGGAGATGGGGCTTAACGGCTCCATCGGGACGTTGATCAGAACACCGAAGCCGCGCTCGTGCGCGGCCTTGGCGAGCAGGCGGGAGGAGGGGCCGAAGGGGATGACCGCCACTGTGATCTTTTCGGGGAATTTGAGCCACTCGGCGTCCCGCGTGGTGTCGTATCCGTTGTCGTCCACCACGATGGCAAGGCGGGGAGTCGGAACCTTCGCCGGCACGGCCATTGCGGGAGGCTGCGTGGTTCCCGGAGGAATCGCGGCCGGCGCCTCGGGCTCACCTTGCGAGGAGAGGGCATCCCGGTTCGTACTTCCCCCCCCCGGCATGAGTACCGCCACGCCGACGGTGACAAGCCCCGCGAGAAACGCGAGGAGCATCAAAAGTCCCCACCGACGCTTCCTTCCGGGGGCGCCTGCTCTGCCCCTTCCGTTCTTCCGACGACTCCTCATCCTTCCCTAAGAGGAAGCCACGTCAGGACGCTTTCGCCTTGTCCAGATAGCGGGACTTGAAGATCTCCCACCCCCTCAACAGCTCCACGGCCCTCTCGAGCTGGGGATCCTTGTCCTCGCCCGGCTTTCCCTCCAAATCCGGGGGTGCGGATTCCTTCCCGTCCATTTCTTGCCCCGGTTCCTCCAATTTTTTCTTTCCCTCTTCCGCGGGAGGGACTCCCGTCCCAGGAACCTTCTCCGCCTCACCCTCATCCTCTCCTTTGAGGTGTCGCTGGATATCCTTTTCCCGGATCGCATGCGGGTGTCCCGGCCGGCCGTCGCGCACGACGATGTCCGGCTCGATTCCCTTTGCCTGTATGGACCGGCCGTTGGGCGTATAGTATCTCGCCGTGGTAAGGCGGAGCGCAGACCCGTCCTCCAGGGGGAGAATCGTCTGGACCGACCCCTTGCCGAACGTCTGCGTTCCCAAAATGATCGCGCGGCCGTGATCCTGGAGAGCGCCCGCGACGATCTCCGACGCGGAGGCGGATCCGGCGTTCACCAGGACGACCATCGGGAAATCCCCGTAGGTCCCCTCCTTGTGGGCGGAATACTTGTATTTCTGGGCCTCGAGGCGCCCGTCGGTATAGACGATGAGCCCCGAACCGATGAACTTGTCCGCCACTTTCACCGCCTGGTCCAGCAACCCCCCCGGGTTGTTGCGAAGGTCGAGCACGAGGCCACGCATGCCTTCCTTCCCCTTCATCCGCTCCCGGATCGCGTTTTCCAGCTCCGCGGTCGAATCCTGCTGGAACTGGAGGAGCTTGACGTAGCCGATACCATCGCCCAAGTCTTTCGTCTTCACGCTCCTGATCTTGATGATGTCGCGCGTGATGGTGTACGGCAGCAATTCCCTGACCCCCTCTCGCGCCACCCAGATCTTCACTTTCGTCCCCGGCTCGCCCCGCAGACGCTTGACGGCATCCATCACGGTCATATCCTTGGTAGGATCGTCCTCGATTTTCATGATCTTGTCTCCCGCCAGCAACCCCGCGCGGTCCGCCGGAGTGTCCTCGATGGGGGCGATGATGGTAAGGATGCCTTCCTTGATCCCGATCTCGATTCCCAGGCCCCCGAACACTCCTTTCGTCTCGACCTCCACCTGCTTCAGCATGTCCGGGGTCAGATAGGAACTGTGCGGGTCCAAGTTCTGGAGCATCCCCTTGATGGCGCCCTCCACGAGCTGGTCCATGTCGGGCTCTTCCACGTAGCTGGTCTGGACGGCGGAGAGAACATCTCCGAATATCTTGAGTTTTTCATAAACGACGTTGGCCTGCGCCGCAGGGCGGTCCGACAGGAGATCCCCCGAGAGGAACCCCACGAGAAACACGAAGATGACGACCGCGGGTCCCCACCACTTTTTCCCCTTCATTCAACTCCTCCTTCGATCCTTAAAATCGCGACATGCCGGCCGCTGCGCTCATCAGCGGGCAAGGGGGATCACCGCCATGGGGTCGATGGCGGTTCCCGCGGCCCGAAGTTCCAAGTATAGCACCGATTTCCCGTCGGGGCTTGCGGGAAGACGGCCGATGTTCTGCCCCGGCGCGACGACCTGCCCCTGGGCGACGCTGAACGATTCCGCTTTTCCGTACACGGAAAAGAGGCCGGTTCCGTGCTGGATGATGAGCACGTTGCCGAACCCGGATACCGTGCCTGAAAACACGACGCTCCCTTTCCCGATCGACCGGATCGGGGATCCCGAGGTGGCCTCGATCTCCACCCCGAGATTCTCGACCTCGACGTCGAACACGGGGTCCCGGTACTTTCCGAACGGGCCCACTACCCTGCCCCGCACGGGCGCAACAAGCCCTCCCGGAATGGACGAAAACTTCGAGGGGCCCGCCCCTCTTCCCTTCCGTGGACGCCGCCGCTCCGCTTCCCGCACCTCGCGCTCGATCCGGGAAACGAGCGCCTTCATCCTGGCCACGCTCGCCTGGAGGGCCTTGACCTCCTTCTCCTTCCGTTCCTTCTGGGTCTTAATCCCCTGGAGCCGCTTCGCCTCTTCCTCCCGCTGGGTCAGGAGCAAAGTTCCCACCTTCTTTTCCCGGGAGATCTTCTTTTCCGACAGGTGAACCTGGTGCTCGATCCCGGACAGCGCGTTCTCCTTCTTTTCCTTTTCGACCGAGAGGTGCCCTATCTTCTGTGCCTCCGAGGCGAGTACCCGCGTCATGAGATAGCGCAGCCTCTCTCCACGCACCTCCACGAGGGGCAGCCTCGCCGCCTCCTTCGCCTGCCGGAACGCCTGGACCGCCGCCTGCTCCAGTTCGCGCTGCGTGCCCACCCGCTCCTGCTCGAGGGCGCGCACCTGGGACTCGGCCTTGTCCATATCCCGGGCGAGCGCGGAAAGTCTCCTGTCGATCCGCGCGATGCGGCGTCGCTGGACGGCAAGCCGTTTCCGGATGTCGTCCACCTTGTTGCGCGCCGTCTTCTCCTGGCGAAGGGCCATGTCGAGTTCGGCCGCCGCCTCCTCCGCCTTCTTCCGCATCTCGGTAAGACGCGCCTTCTCCCGGCGCAGCCTGTCCTGTGTGCTGCCCCCGGAGGAAACTCCGGGCGGCAGCAGGAAGGCGACGATCATCACCACGCAGAGCGCGAATCTGGCCAGCGAAGGGAGAACCGTCATCTCCCCTTCGGATAGGCCGCGTGCCACCCGGACAGGGACGCCAGGCCGGGGAAGATCGAGGCGGACAGAAGGAAGACGCACACGGCGGGAATAAACCTCGCGTCAAGCAATTCCTGCGCAGATCCCACTACGGTGCGGACGAGGGAGAACCGACCGGAGGCAAGAAGGAGGGCAAAGAAAGAGGCGCCGGTGGCAAGGGCCGTGACGACCCCGCCGGCGAGGAAGGCACCGGCGGCGCGCCTCACGGCGATCCGGCTGCCCGGAATTCCCCTTTCGGCGAGGAACGAAACGTCGGGGAAAAGCCTTGCCGCGCGGGTCCTCTCCTGCATCGCCAGGATCGCCAGGAAAGCGACGCACACCAGGGCGAAACCGGACCAGAGCAGGGCGTTGGCCCATCGCTTCATCCGCAGCAGCCCCTGCATGACATCTCCGCCCGAGAGAATCTTCTCCACCTGGGACAAAGGAGTAAGCGCCGATCGAACCTCCGTGATCCCCTCTTCGGACAACCACTCAGGCCGAAGCCTTACCTCCACATACCCGGGAAGGGGGTTCTTTCCCTCGCTGCGAATCGTCTCGAGCCCGGGATAGGCCGCCAGGAACTCCTCCCACGCCTCGTCCGGCGTCCGGTAGTGCGCCTCCCGGACCGGCCCCAACATCGCGACTTTCGACGCGATGCCCACCCCCTCCTCGTCGGGGACGCCGACGCGCATCATGGCCGTGATCGTGTACTGGCTGGACAGGAACCGGTTGACGCCCCCGGACAGAAGCATCGCCAGGAAATACAGGGCGGCGAGGAAACAGAGAAGAAACCGTCCGGAGGCTTCTTTCCGCATCGACCCGCCGTGGAGGCTCCAGTCGATCCACCAAAGGGAGGGGCCGCTCACTCCCACCCTCCCGTCTTCTCCGGAAGGGACTCGACCGGCGGCGGTTCCACCGCCGCCTTGCGGACCGGGCGCGGACCTCTCAGACGGTAAAGGAGGAACGGCCCTGCGCAGCGGGGGGAAGAAACTGTTGCCGCACGCCATTTTTCGGGCAGCTGCCGCTCCATCATGAGGATCGTCCTTTCTTCCCTGGCCAGTGCGTGCAACAGCCCCCCCAGCCTGTCCGTCCACTCGCTCCCCGCGTTCTCGAGGACCATGTCGAGGAACAGATACCGGGGATTGCGGAAAAGTTCCACCGCAAGCGCGACCCGGGTCCGCTCCGATGCCGACAAGGAGGAGACCTCCTCCCCTTCCACCCCGGAAAGCCCCACCAGCGGGAGCAGTTCCGCCATCCGGCCCTCCTGTTCCGCAGCCGGCACCCCCTCCGCGGCAAGGGCCGACCGACGGAAAAGATCAATAACCGTCTTCCCCACTTCCCTGGGAAACGATTCCGGGACCACGCCGGAGTCCGTGCGGAACCGGCGGTTGTGTTCCGGACTGCCCCGGTATAACGACTCTCCCCCCACGACAACATCCCCGGAATCGGGACGCCTTTCGCCCCTGAGAATCCGCATGAGGAGGGTTTTCCCGCAGGAAGGGGGGCCGGTCACGACCCACATCTCGCTTTTCCCCGCGGCAAGATCAAGCCCCTCCCAGAGGGTCTTCCCCCGCGAGACGACGCCGACGCGGAACGCCTCAATCATCTTTCGTCGTGTCCTGCACCTGCGATTCGAAGACTCCGGAGAACAGGTTGCGGATCTCGTCGAGGTGCTGCACTTTCATCCGCTCGCGGAGGGACTCTTCCCAGTCCGGCCGGGAGAGCAGATCGTCGTATGGCATGCGGACAGTGGACAGGATCACCCCGCCAAGGAAGATGTGGGTGATGATCATCGGGTTTTCCCACCCGCCGTCCTCCGTCTGGATATGGTAGGTCTTCCCCTTGTACTTGAGGTTATGGTTGAACCCCGAAAGCATCCGGAACTGCGATGAGCTCATCCCGTTTCACTCTCCTGAGATTTCTCGATTGGTTCCTGTGCCGAGCAGGCCGTTCCTTTCATCCTCCCCGCGCGTATCGCCGGATGCAAGGAGGAAGTTGCGGCCGGTCAGAGCGTCACCTTTCCCACGGCCTCCATCCCCGCCCCGTAGAACGACTCCCCCACGGTTCGGAAGTGCTCCGGATCGTCGGTGACCAGGAAGGACACACCGGGACTGCCGCCTTCCTGTTTCCGCCCCTCCTCCGAAAGAAGGATGTCCACGACGCGCGCCGCCTCCTCCCCGGAGTCGATCAGCACCGTAGACTCCCCCAGGAATTCCCTGATCAGAGTCTTGAGCACGGGGTAGTGCGTGCACCCGAGGATCAGGGCGTCAGGCGGTTCCGACCGGTACGGCGCGAGGTATTCGGCGATCACGGCGCGCGTCACGGGCGTATCGACCCATCCTTCCTCGGTAAGAGCGACGAGGAGGGGGCACGTCCTGCTCACGACACGGGCGGCGGGGACCGCAGCGCGCAGCGCCTTTTCGTACGCCCCCGACCGGATCGTGCCGGCGGTTCCGATCACCCCGACACACTCCCGTTTCGGAAGGGAGGCGACGCGGCGCACGCACGGATCCACCATTCCGACGACAGGGATCTTATAGATCTTCCGCAGCACGGGAAGGGAAAGCGACGAGGCCGTGTTGCACGCCGCCACGAGCATCTTGATGTCGTGCTGCGTGATGAGGTAGTTGGCAATCTCGATGGAATACCGCGTGACGGTCTCCCGGGACTTCGTCCCGTAGGGGACCCGGGCCGTATCTCCGACGTACAGGAAACGCTCCCCGGGAAGCGAGCGCACCAGCTCCCGAAGCACGGTCAATCCGCCCACCCCCGAATCGAACACCCCGACGGGCCGATCCACATCCTCTCCTAATCCTTTGATTTTCCTACCTTAAGACGCTATCGTATCCTTGTCAACCGAACGCCCGTGGAAGGGGGTGCGCCGTGCGGCAAATCATCGACTTTCTGATCAACGCGCAAGTGGTCGGATTTTTGACCGATCCCCGGGTCATGTTCGCCGGGGGTGCTCTCTTTCTCCTCTCCCTGGTCATGAAGTGGAAAGTCGTGGGCATAAGCCTCTTCGCGGTGGCGGCCCTGGTGGCCGTCGCGCGATATTCGAAACTCGCCGAGGGGAAGGCGGCCATGGACACGAACATGCTGGTGTTCGCCGTCGGCTCCTTCCTGGTCATCGTCGTCGTCATCTATTTCCTCTTCATACGGGGCGACTGAGATTTCGCGCATAGGCTTCACCACGACGATCCCGGTCGAGGTCCTGTTCGCAGGTGGGCACACTCCCGTAGACCTCAACAACCTCTTCATCGCCTCCCCCCGTCCTGCCGAGTACGTGCGACTCGCCGAAACCGACGGCTTCCCCCGGAACAGCTGCGGATGGGTCAAGGGAATCTACGGCGTGGTGCGCCGTCATGGCGTAACGGACGTAATCGGCGTGGCCCAGGGCGATTGCAGCTTCACCCAGGCGCTCATGGAGGTCCTCCAGTACCGGGGAGTTTCGATCACGCCTTTCTCCTTTCCGTACGACCGGGACCATCGCACGATCTCCCTCGAGATCCGTAAACTGGCCCATCGGTTCGGAACGACGGTCGCACGGGCAGGGAGGTGGAAACGAAAACTGGACGCCGTCCGCCGGGCGGCCCACGAGATCGATCGCCTGACCTGGGAAGAGGGGAAAGTAACCGGGGAGGAGAACCACTTCTGGTTGGTCAGCTGCTCGGATTTCGAGGGGGACCCGGAGGGATACGAGCGTAGGGCCCTCGCGTTTCTTGCCGGGGCGCGGAGGCGAACGCCCCGTCGCGACCTGATCCCGCTCGCCTTCGTGGGCGTCCCTCCCATCACCTCCGGCCTGCACGCCTTTTTCGAGGAGGCGGGGGGTCGTGCGGTGCTGAACGAGGTGCAGCGGCAGTTTGCGATGCCCAATGCCACGCGGACACTCACCGAGCAGTACCGGGAATACACCTACCCCTACTCCTTCTTCGAGCGTCTGGCCGACATCCGCCAGGAAACGGCACGGCGGGGCGTACGGGGGGTCGTCCACTACGTCCAGTCGTTCTGCTTCCGCCAGATCGAGGACATCCTGCTGCGGGAGGAAATCGGCCTCCCGGTCCTTACGCTGGAAGGAGACGAGCCGGGCCCTCTTGACGGACGGACGAAGATCCGGATCCAAGCGTTCCTCGAGATGCTGCGCTGACGCCGCGTCGCAGGCCGTCCGAGATCGAATCCGAATCCTGGGAGAGGGACTCCGTTCGTGGCTCTCCGTGCGATGAACCCGCACGGCTTAAGCTTCACCTCACTGCGCCCCCCTCCTGCGGGTGCTGCGCCGGTGACCTGGGACCCTGGCTCACGGTGGGATTCCTCTCCGGTACAGTCCGAATTGTGCGACCACATCGCTCCTTCCATAGCAAAGGAGAAGGCGGAAAGCGGGAACGGGAACGCGGAGTGCATCCCTTTCAATGAAAAAGGGCACGGTCTCCCGTGCCCTTCCATTATGCAACCTCTATCGCTATCCCGCCGGAACCGGCGTGTATGCTACCATACGCCGGTCTTAATATACTCGTGGATCGCGTCTGCCGCCTTTCGACCCGCGCCCATGGCGAGGATGACGGTGGCCGCCCCGATGACGATGTCGCCGCCGGCGAACACCCCCTTCTTGCTCGTCTTGCCGGTCTCCTGGTCCGCCAGGATGTTCCCCCACTTGTTCGTATCAAGGCCCGGGGTGGTAGCGGGGACCAGGGGGTTGGCCCCGTTGCCGATCGACATGACAACCGTGTCCACCGCGAGGCGGAACTCCGATCCCTTGACGGGGACAGGGCGGCGGCGGCCCGACGCGTCCGGTTCGCCCAGCTCCATTCTCTGGCACTCAGCCTCGGTGACCCACGCCTCTTCGTTCCCGAGGAACCGGAGGGGATTGGTAAGAAGGTGAAACTCGATCCCCTCCTCCTCGGCGTGATGGATCTCCTCGATGCGAGCGGGCATTTCTTTCTTCGATCGCCGGTACACGACGTATACCTTTTCCGCACCCATCCGCAGAGCCGTGCGAGCGGCGTCCATCGCCACGTTCCCGCCGCCGACCACTGCGACGTGCTTTCCCTTCGTCACCGGCGTGTCGGCCTCGGGGAACAGGTAGGCCTTCATCAGGTTGGCACGGGTGAGATACTCGTTGGCCGAATAGATCCCGTTCAGATTCTCCCCCGGGATGTTCATGAAGTACGGGAGCCCCGCCCCGGTGCCGATGAAACAGGCGTGGAATCCCTCTTCTTCCAGGAGTTCGTCGATCGTGATCGTCTTTCCGATGACGACGTCGCACTCCAGCTTGGCGCCGAGGCTGCAGATGTAATCCACTTCCGCCTGCACGATGTCCTTCGGGAGCCGGAATTCCGGGATCCCGTACATGAGCACGCCGCCCGGCTTGTGCAGGGCCTCGAAGATGGTGACATCATGCCCCTTCTGGACGAGGTCCCCCGCTACCGTCAGGCCCGCCGGGCCCGCCCCGACGATCGCCACGCGCTTTCCCGTGGAAGATGCGACCTCGGGGACCACCACGTTGCCGGTGACTCGCTCGAAGTCCGCGACGAACCGCTCCAGGCGACCGATGGCGACCGGCTCGCCCTTCTTGCTTAAGACGCATGGCATCTCGCACTGCTCTTCCTGGGGGCAGACGCGGCCGCACACCGCGGGGAGCGTGTTGTCCTCCTTGATCTTCCGGGCGGCCTCGATGAACTTTCCCTGACGAACGAGGTCGATGAACTCGGGGATCTTGATGTTGACCGGGCAGCCCTTGACGCACGCCGGGTTCTTGCACTGGATGCAACGGGTCGCCTCCATGATGGCCAGGTCGGGGGTGAGGCCGAAGGGGACTTCCCGAAAGTTGTTTCTCCTTACTTCCGGGGGCTGCTCCGGCATCGGCTGCCGGGGAATGCTGAACGGCTTGGGGCGGGGGGTGGGTTTCGCGTCGGCCATTACCTTCCCCCTCCCGTCGTAACGGGCGCGGCGCCCGGAGTGCCCGCCGGGGCCTTCGTTCCCGCACACTTGCCATCCTTGTGCTCATAGCGTTCCATCGCCGCCTTTTCTTCCTTCAGGTAGGCGCGATTGCGCAGGGTCAGTTCCTTGAAATCGACCTCGTGCCCGTCGAACTCCGGACCGTCGACACAGACGAACCTGGTCGTCCCCCCTACGGTCACCCGGCATGCGCCGCACATTCCCGTGGCGTCCACCATGATGGGGTTCAGGCTCACCACCGTCTTGATCTCGTGGGGCCGGGTCACATCGGCCACCGCCCGCATCATGGGGACCGGCCCGATGGCGATACACAGTCCGATCTTCTCCCCCGCGTCGATCAGTTCCTGCAGGGCCGTGGTGACGAATCCCTTCTTGGCGTATGAGCCGTCGTCGGTGGTGACGATCAGGGTATCGCTGATCGCTTTCATCTCCTCCTCGAGAATGAGCAGGTCCTTCGTCCTTGCCCCGACGATCGAGATCAGCCGGTTCCCGGCGTTCTTGATGGCCGTCGCAATGGGGAGCAGGGGGGCCGCGCCGATCCCGCCGCCGATGCCGACGACGGTGCCGAAGCTCTCGATGTGCGTCGGCAGCCCCAGTGGACCGACGACATCCTGGAGGGTCTCTCCGGGCATCACCTTGGCCAGCTCCGCGGTCGATTTTCCGACCACCTGGTAGATGATGGTCACCGTCCCTTCGGCGGGGTCCGAATTCACGATCGTCAAGGGGATCCGTTCGCTCATCTCCCCTTTGCGGATCACGAGGAACTGCCCCGCCTTCCTCTTGCGCGCGATCCGGGGCGCCTGGATCTTCTGAAAGAAGACGTTCTTGGCGATCTCTTTGTTTTCTGTGACTGTGAACAACGGGTGTCCTCCGTGCCCGCCGTGAGGCCGCCGGTCTGTAGCGTGGAAATTGTGACCTTGGCAGGACTTTAGCCGGTCTAGAGTCCGGAAATCGTATCGTTTTCCCCCGTTGAAATCAAGGGGAAATAACCGCCCGGATATCCCGCCAGAGAAGGTCGATCCCCGCCCGGGTCCTGGCCGAGACGAGCACCGGAGGTCCCCCCCGAGAAAGCCACGGCGGCCCTGTGAAGTGCGAGGAAAGAATCGGAATCTCCCTCGGCTTGACCTTGTCGGCCTTCATGCCCACGAAGCGGTACGCGACCCCAAGAGAGGAGAGGTATTCCGCGAGCATCTCCTCGTCCTCCTGCGGTCCTCTCCGGATATCCACCAGGACGTAGACCTTCCGCAGGAGGCGGCAGCCGGAAAAATACCCCTCCATCAGATTCTTCCACCCCTCGCGCTCCGCCCGGGAAACCTTCGCGAACCCGTACCCCGGAAGATCGGCGAAAACGAACCGCCCTTCGATCTCGAAGAACGCGATCCCGCGGGTCCTGCCCGGCGTCTTTCCGACGCGGGCAAGCCGCGAGTGCCCCACCAGTGCGTTCAACAGAGACGATTTGCCGACGTTGGACCGACCCGCGAACGCCACCTGCGGGAGGGCGACCTTCGGCCACGAGTCGCCCGTCGGGTCGAAAAGGAGGAATCGGGGCGAACCGGCCATTCTTCGGTTCCCTCACTTTGCCAGAGCGTCCTGGACGGCCTTATCGAGGGTACCCTCCGCGACCCGACCCTTTCCGGCGAACGCAATCCTTCCAAACCGGTCCACGATGTACAGGGTGGGCATCTCCGTCACCCGGTACCCGTCCGCGACCCGGAACACCTGCCGGCCGGTCACTTCGTCGAGGAGTATACGGAAGGAGTACCCCTCCTGTTTCGCAACCCCGGCGACCGTACTTTTCAGGATTTCCCCGTCCAGGCAGATGGCTACTACTTCCACGCGGCCGCCGTACCGTTCCTGGATCCTCTGGAGAATCGCCAGTTCGTCGCGGCACGGGTCGCAGAACACGGAAAAAAAAGCAAGGAGGAGCGGCTTCCCGCTCTGTTCCCGGCCGTAGAAATACGCCCCTCCGGACGCTTCCGCAAGGCGAAACGCGGGGGCGGCGTCCCCCACCGCAAGCAACGGAACCTTTCCCGCTACGCCCGTCTCTTCCCCCGCCGGAGGCGTCTCCTTTTCCTGGGCCAACGCCGGCCCGCCAACCAGCAGGAGAACCCCTGCGGCGAAAAGGAGAACCGCGCGGACCTTGCGCCCCATCGAACGTCCCCTACACGCCGGCCAGCACCTTCTCGTTCACCTTGATCGTCGCCTTCTTCTTCAACTTCTCGATATAGTCATTCATCGCGGTTTTCCGCTTCTCGCTGCGCAGGAATCCCCGAAGCTGCTCCTTGACCATCGTCAGGGGAACCTTCTTCCCGTTCTGGACGAACATCTCGGGGTGCTCGTTGTAATAGGCGCCGACCTCATCATCCCCCACCGGGGGCTCGTCCCCCATGATCTTCGCCGCCAGCATGTTGATGAGGATCGTCCTCTCGACATCCTCGCGGGTGATCTTGTACCAATCGGACCCCTCGATCCCCTGCTTCTTCGCATAGGCGGCGAGTGCACTGCCGGTAGTTTCCCGGGTCAGCATACGGTCGATCGCCACGGGATTGCGAGCCATGGACTGCCCGTCGACCCCCCCCCCAATTGACTGCTGCAGATCTTCTCTCACGTCCCCGTAGGTGACGTTGTCCCCGGCGGCGGTCGCCAGAACGGCATTGTCCGGAACTGTTTCGCCACCGACGATCTTGTCCACCATCTCCTGGTGGATCGTGGCAGGGAACTCTTTTTTTGCGGCATCGATCAATTCTTCCTGGACTTTCCGTATCTTCGCCCGGGAAACCGACCGCCCCGCCTGGATGTTCGCGGTATTGTCGGTAAGGGTGTTGTCGGCAGCCATTATCTTCTTCGCCTCGGCCTGGATTTCCTCCTGGGATACCTTTGCCTTGGAGTCGATCTCTTTCCGCAAGAGCGCCGTGATCAGGGCGGTCTTCTCGCTCCCATCCCGGGCGTTCCGGAATTCGTCCGTGTTGTCCAACCCCTGCGCCCGGGCGTCCTGGGCAAGGAGACGGCCCGCGATCAGCCGGTCGAGGAACTGCCTTTTCTGCTCCAACGTGACTCCCGGAACGGAGGTCACTCCCCCGCGCATACCGAGGAACTCCCGAAGCTCGGTCACCTTGATCGCGTCGCCGTTTACCTCGGCAACTGTTTCATCTTTCGGTTGCTGCTGGGAGCACGCCGATACGCTGATTGCAATGGCAGCGATGGCCAGGAACAATATGCCTCGAAAAGACGATCTCCTCACGGTTATTCTCCTCTGTCTTGGGGGTTGTCAAGAAATGCCAACCAGGGGATTAGAACACAATATATCCCCCGGATTCAATGCCGATTCGGCGATGGCAGGTACACCCCTAATTGGCTTTGGGCAAGGATGCGGGATCCTCTTGGACATCGGTGGCACCTTTCGCGTCGAAAATCCCCGAAGCGAAGTGCGCAAGGCCGCGGCATCCGCTATGCGCAATGCAGGAATCGCAATCGACGGGCACCGAGTGGATCGCCTCGACGATGCGCTGCCGTGCCGCCGAACACCATATCTGTTCGAAGGGCGTCTCGAGAAGATTCCCCAGGCGTATGGGGATGGAGTCGCAAGGGTAGACGTTGCCTTCCCAGTTTACGTATGCAAGTCGGGTCCCCGCCTCGCAGCCGGAGAACTCGACGCGCTCCCCCCCCCCTTCCGGAAAGACGCTCCGGAAGGCACGGTAGAGAAAGAAATCGTGGATGACGAGCCGCTTCCCATTTAAAGGAACCGGGGAGGTTGCGATTTCCTCCGACACCTCCCGGATCTGTTCGGCGCGGGGGACCGGGATATGTCCCTTCGCTGCGAGCGCACGGACGGCATTGATGTTGGGAAGATGCAATTCCTCTGCCGTACTATCCGCGAAATCCTCGAGAATTTTCGGAAGCAGGAGTACGGTCTCCTCTTCCGGCGTAAACGATACCGCCCGCGCGTCCCTGGGGATGCAGTGAGAAAACGACTTGCTCCCCTCGAAGGCCCACAGGAAGGTTATGGGGTACCCCCAGCGGGCGGCTGCGGTGGCCCTGGCGGTAAGCCCCACCGTCGCTTCCACCTTCGGATGAATCTTGTGGATTTCGGTGAAGATGGCGGACAGTTCCGAAATCCCCCTGTCACCCTCGAACCGCAGTTCCACGACCTTCGGCGCGATTTCACGGATCTGCCGGGCGATCCTTTTGGGACGCCCGATCCGGCCCCGGAAATCGACGTCCCAACGTATACGAATTGGCAATGGGAATTCCAAATGACCCCTCACAGCAAAATATCTGTAGGATTATAACCGATAAAACTGCACCTGCCCCATCCCGGAAACATAATTCCGATCCCTGGCTGCACCCGGATCTTCCACCCCCGGGCGGGTGCCTTCGTTTGATACCGGATTTTCTCTCTTGATTTTCGCTCGCGGGGGGGGAGGGGGGGAATGGAATCCCGCTGAACAGCCTTCCTGGGCGAAGGCAAACACCTGTTTCCTGATCTCGGCAGACTAAATGAAAATCATTTTGCCGTCCACCGGGGAGCCGCAGGGCCGGAATCCCCGGAAAGCGTTACCCACCCTTTCCCCTCGATATCTTTCAAAAACTCCATCACGGCGGCCTGCATCTCCCCGGGATCGGTGTAAAAGAGAGGAGCGATCTCGGCAGCGATCGTTTCGACCGGCCTGATCCCGTTGATCCGGGTCCAGATTTCCGCCCCCGGAAGATTCAGCATGTGGATGGTGCCGTCCACCATGAGCGTCATGACGCCCAGGTCCTCGTACTCCTCTCCTTTGCCCGCCTTGTCCCACGCCATTTCGTGAATCCCTTTTTCCAGCCTCCAGACGATTTCGGGGTTCCGTTTGGGCCTCATCGTCGTCACACCTCCACCGTACGGATCCCGGCGGGGGACGCAACACCCAGGCCTGCCGCCAGCGCCGCCCGGATGTGCGGCACATCGTCCGGACTCAGGCCGAAGAACCTGTCCGCCGCCACGACGTCCGCCGCCACGATATCGGAGGAAGCGATCACCTTGCCTACCGCCTTCACGTCGGCCAGGTTCCCCCCCGAGGGGCCATTCCGCATCAGTATTCGGGTAGCGTCGATTACCGCCAGGCGTGTGGGAATCCTCCGGTTGATGTCAACGAGGCAGTCGGGCAGACGGAAATGGATCTGCCCCCGGTTCCCCCCCATCACTCCCATCATGTTTTTCAGGGCCAGGGTGACGCCCGCCAGCGTGTGGTGCTTGGCCACGGGGATGTTGATGATCTTGTCGGCCTCGAGGGCATCCCGGTACAGGTCCCACTGATGGAGGGCGAGTGCGCCGGGAATGTCGGTCCGTTGGAATTTCCGGTCCTCCACGTGGTAGATGCGCAGGGAATCCCCCGCGTGGTGTTTTTTGGCAAACTCCTCCACCGCCTGCTGGATGCCGCTGTTAATGTAACAGCGCCTCGGTTCGTTGCAGGAGCGGTCGAAAACGCGCACGTCCTTGGCCCCTGCGGACAGGCACATCTCCGCCAGGGCGATCACCACGTCGGGATTGGTGTCCGCCGCCTGCTCGGGAGTGCGGTCCCAGCCGATGTTCGGTTTCAGGACCACCACGTCCCCGCGGGAAACGAAGGTGTTGATCCCGCCGATCGCATCGACCGCCCTGCGTGCGTTGTCGGCGGCGCCTGCCCCGGAGGCGATGGCCACCGTGGCGCCGTTTCCCGTCGCGGACGCAGCTCGCAGTATGCGGGGAAAGCTGCCGGCAAAGAGGCCAGCGCCGCCGGCCGCGGTGATCCCCGCCGTACTGCCCGCAATCTTCAGGAACTGCCTTCGGCTCCACACACAGCCGCTCATCGATCCTCCGGATGCTCCGTCTTCGAAATTTGCATTTTAACACGTGCTCCTGTCTGCCCGAAATGAAACAGGGGGAGTGATTTGCGGGCAGGGTGTCCTGATGCACACTTGTTTCCTCCACAACAAGTTGGCGGTATAGTATTGCCCGTTGGTCCATGTCAGCTGGGGAGAAGAGAGAACGTTTTGATACCGAAAGCGGCACCCGTCCCCGCGGAAAGCAACATGGGGAAAGCCCCCCGTGTCCTCGTCGCCATCCCCGCCTACGGGGAGGAAAAATCGATCGGGGGAATCGTCTCCTCCATACGGCGAATCCTCCCCTACGATATCGTCGTGGTGAACGACGGGTCTTGGGACGGTACCTCCGCCGCCGCGAGGGCCGCCGGGGCGATCACCCTGGACCTACCCTGCAACCTGGGGATCGGGGGGGCCCTCCAGACGGCGTATCTGTTCGCCCGCGATCACGGGTATGACGCCCTGGTGCGCATCGATGCAGATGGCCAGCACGAAGCCGAGGACATTTCCCACGTCCTCCAGCCGGTCCTGCAGGGCCAGGCCGATGCCGCCACCGGGTCCCGGTTCCTGGGCGGGGACGAATACCGGGTCTCGATCCCCCGTATTTTCGGCATCCGGTTCTTCCGCTGGCTCGTGCGCTGGAACACCGGCTACCGCGTGACCGATCCCACATCTGGCTTCTTCGCCATCAACCGGCGGCTGATCGAATTCTACTCGCACCATTACCCGTCGGACTACCCGGAAGTGGACGCGTATATCATCATGCACCGGCTCAAGGCGAGGACGATCGAGGTGCCTGTCCGGATGTACGAACGCTCGGAGGGGAAATCCTCCATCACCATGTACAGGGCGATGTATTATATGGTGAAGGTGACGCTCTCGTTTCTCATCAACCGGATCCGGAGGTTCAATTGAACAGAATTTCCGTCATCGCCGTTCTCGCTTCCGCGATCCTGCTCCTCTACATCCTGGAAATGGTCCGGCGGCGGAAACTCCGGGAGGAGTATTCCATCCTCTGGCTGGCGGGCGCGGTGATCATGCTCGTTTTCTCGCTGAAGAGGGATTGGCTGGAATGGGTTTCGGATGCGGCGGGGATCTACTACCCTCCCTCGTTCCTTTTCCTTATCAGCATGTTCTTTATCCTGCTCATTCTCATCCACTTCTCGATCACGATCTCCAAGCTCTACCACATGAACAAGCGAATGGCGCAGGAGTTAGCACTGCTCAAGCAAAAAGCGGCATCACAGGAAGAAAATGACTTAAAAGACTGAATATGCTAAAGATTAATGCGATCAAGAGAGCCCCGATCCATTGATCCGTTTCCTAAAACCAGTTTTGTTATATAACAAGGCTATTCATAATTTTTTAATAATTCATGAAAATAACGACAAAAAAGATTTAAGAAAAATATAACATTGATTAAAAAAATTATAAATATTTCAAACTTTATTAAAGGCAATCTATTTAATCTTCAGGAATTTCCTCCTGGCCATTATCATTCGCCAATACCCTCCTCAAAAAAAATCAGGGCAGATGAATCAAGAATATTCAAGACACCTCGGTCAATTCCTGCCGTCGATCTGAACGAAGCGGAGCAACTACGGTTGCTGGATACATTCAAAGAATATTACCGTGAGACCCCCTTTAAACAACAAAAGACAGAAAGCATGAGATATTATTTTGATAACCCATATTACTCCTATTCAGATGCAATTTTTCTTTACTCCATGATTCGCCATGCGAAACCGAAAAAAGTGATTGAAATGGGATCCGGCTATTCTTCGTGCGTAATTCTGGATACAAACGAACTGTACTTCAAGAATGATATCAAATGCACCTTTATCGAACCATTTCCGGACAGGTTCCTTTCCTTGATCAAACGATCCGACATGGAAACCATTGAATTAATAAAGGAAGAAGCTCAAAAAGTTCCCATTGGCATGTTTCAATCTCTTTCCGAAAACGATATCCTTTTCATAGATTCGACCCATATCAGCAAGGCGAGCAGCGACGTCAATTACATTTTCTTTGACATTCTCCCGATACTCCATACGGGGGTTTATATCCATTTTCATGATATTTTTTATCCCTTTGAATACCCTAAGGATTGGATCCTGGGAGGAAGATCGTGGAACGAAGCATACATCATGCGCGCCTTTTTACAATACAATCCATCCTTCAAGATCGTATTCTGCAATACCTACCTCCAGCACTTTTTCCGAGACAGATTCGAGAAGGAATACCCTTTATGCCTGAAAAACCAGGGAGGCAGCATCTGGCTGAAGAAAGAATGATCATCGGCCAGGCAGATCCGGGAAACATTTAGTCCTCCTGATTGTCAGGCGGTACCCCCTTCTACCCCACCGCCTGTCCTCCGTAGTCTGAGGGAGCAATGGAATGGGGAAAACATTTGACATCCAAGCCAGGTATTGTTATTGAGTAACAAATATGAACGATATAAGGTTATCATGAATGGTAAAAAATGCACTCAGCAGCGTCATCCCTTCTCGTACACGGGTCGACATCCTCGTCAAGCTCTTTCTGAACCCGGGACTCAAAGCCTACCTTCGACAGCTCGCTTCCGAATTCCACGTATCTACCAATGCCGTCCGAACCGAGCTCAACCACCTTACCGAACATAAAATCCTCGTCTCGGAGCGCAGCGGCCGAAGCGTCTACTACCAGGCAAACACCGGGCACCCCCTTTTCCCGGAGTTGTTCTCGATGGTACGCAAGATTACAGGCATCGACGAGCTGGTCCGGTCCGTGGTCGACCGGTTAGGCAACCTGGAGGCTGCTTACCTCGTGGGCGATTACGCCCGCGGTATCGACACGGGGATTATCGACGTGGTTCTCGTAGGCGATATCGATAAGGTCCAGCTCGACGACTTCGTGTTGAAGACCGAAGAGTACATCCAGCGGAAGATCCGGTCGTTGGTCCTTACCAAGGAGGAGTTCATTCGCCTCACGGAGAAAAAAA
>Ga0210097_1000330_pt1 | contig 17794 bp, 17 predicted proteins | sample Joice_CattailNLA_2_FD_185521 | JGI IMG/M metagenome (GOLD analysis project Ga0210097, IMG submission 185521) | Wetland microbial communities from San Francisco Bay, California, USA, that impact long-term carbon sequestration - Joice_CattailNLA_D2... | ecosystem: Environmental > Aquatic > Marine...
CGGCAGCGTGAATCCTGCAGTTTTTCCGGTGCCGGTCTGGGCACCCGCAAGCAGGTCGCCGCCGGCCAATACCAGCGGGATCGCCTGAGCCTGTACTTGGGTGGGTGTCAAGTAACCCGCATCGGCGATCGCAAGCATCAGCGGTTCTGCCAGATTCAAGCCGGCGAAAGAAATATCATTGTTAGTCAAGTCTGAACTCCTGCGACGGCCCGCCGCTCACAAGAGCCGCACCAATCGAGGCAGACGATATATGATCGGAAGATCGGGAGTGGGTAAGAGGCCCTTGCGCTGATTGGTTTGGCGCAGGGTGGCGGGATTATAACTGTTATGGCAATTAAAGTCAGGCTGAACTGACCCTTTCAATTCATATTCATCAGTTCGCCGAAACGATCGGCAAATAATTATCGTCTACCCGGGCTTCTTTCCCGCATCTTTTGCGGGCGGTTGCATTCCCTGGACCTGGTTGACATCCATGGCGCATCTGAATCCAAGGTCGATCAATGCTGTACTCGGGAATAAGTGGTTGCGTTTTGCCGCACGGAAAACTACGCTGAGAGAATCATAATGGCCGGAACTTGCCATTCCACCGCGTACTACGCGCTGGGTTTTGCCAAAGAATCTGCTCTCGGATGTGGAACCGGGATAGGCATCGTACCAGTCCTCTACCCATTCAGAGACGTTGGCTGCCATATCGTACACACCATAGGCAGACATATCACCCGGATAAGACCCCACAGGCGAATAGGGGGCTTCGTCATCTTCCGACATGGTATTTATTTTACCTGCATCCCATTTATTTCCCCATGGATATTCAAAATCCTGTGGTCCCCGTGCGGCTTTTTCCCATTCTGCTTCTGTCGGCAGGCGTTTTCTTGACCATCTGCAATAATTGCTTGCATCGAACCAGGTCACAGCCGTAACCGGCATGGAATCGCGTGCAGTCTGCATTTTCTCCAGCTCGGTGAGTAGCGCCTTCTGGGTCATCGTAGTGACATCCATGTCAAGCCTGAATTTGTCGGTTGCGATCTGGCGCAACTCCTTTAACGGCAAGAAACTCAAGTAATCAATGCTGAGGTTGTAGCCATTCTTTGCCCAGATGAAAGGTACCCGTTCGCGGGTAGCGACCACGAACTCGCGGTATTGAGCGTTGGTAACTTCGTATTTGTCGATAAAGAAGGCCGGAAGGGTGACTTTATGCATCGGCCTCTCATCGACGTACAGGCGGTCATTGAAACCATAGGGATTCAGATCATTGGCTCCGCGCCACATCGCGAGGTTTTCTTCCTTGTCGCTGCCCATCTTGAATTCGCCAGCGGGGATCGATACCATATCGGCAGGAACGGGTTGGTCAGCTGCCAGGACATCTGAAGCCAATGCAACGCCACTCGCCAGCAGCATCCAAAAAATACCATCAATTATTTGTTTATTTTTCATCTTTAGCGCACCGGAAACCAAAACTGGAATTTTTGATGTTTTGCTTGAAATAGCTGCGGTTGAAAGACGGCGCTGATACACCGCACTGATAGAATGAACAATCCCACCAAGACCCTCCCTTCAATACCTTGTAAAGTTCGCCGTAATTTTCACTCGGCCATTTATTGCCTGGGTATTGCGTGTACCAGGAGTCGGTCCATTCCCACACATTTCCGGACATGTCATACAAACCGTAAGGACTCTTGCCGTCTTCAAAAGCGCCTACCGGTGTGGTGTCGCCTTCCATGTGGAGGGTGGACCAGCGCACAGGGGAATTGACCTTGTTCACATCAAAATCGTCGCCCCACGGGAAATTTCTGCCGTCAGTGCCGCGGGCTGCCTTTTCCCATTCGATATCGGTTGGCAAGCGCTTGCCAGCCCACATGCAGTAATCATAGGCGTCATGCCAAGATACATATACAACCGGATGGTCGACTTTTCCTTCCGGGTAAGTGCGGTTGCGGAAATGTTTCGGCGATTTTCTGTTGGTTGAATACATGAACTGCTTGTACTGCAGATTGGTGACTTCGTATTTATCTATCCAGAACGCTTTGGTCTCTGCTTCGTATTCCGGACCTTCATCCGGCAAACGATTGTTGGAACCGCGGATGAATTTACCTGCCGGGATAAGCACCATCTCATTTGGCTCTTTACCGATTCTGGTTTCGCTATAGTACATCGGCACACTCATTCCCGCTGTCACATCTGCTGGGGGTGCGACTTTGATCCTGTCGGCATAGGGATCCGTATATTTTTTCTCTTCCTGATCCCCATCTGTTTCGGCAACACTTAATACCGACTCGTCTGCGCCGGACATATGGCATTCCATGCAGTCGTCAGCCATGCTCGATTTGAATATGTTCACCTGATTTTTTTCGTGGCACGCATCGCAAGAATCTGACGCCTGGATGGAATGCTGGAACTTGGCAAGTGGCGTTTCCTGGGCTACAGAATCAGTACTACTGCTACCCAATACAAACAAAGCCATAAGCAAACGAGTAAGGTGGGGAAAGGTAGTTGATGACATTATGCTCTGACCGCAATAGAAAATCTGGAAGAGGGGCATTCTCACACGATACGTCGAGTGTTTCAAGCTGACAAAGAACCGTATGTCGATGTGGCAAGCGTGTTCCGGGTTGTTTACCAAGTTTCCCGAGCCTTGTTTCTGGGCAGGTCAAATTTGTACCGTTCGAGCATCAAATCTTTGGGTTAAGGATATTAATCACACTGTACGGGTGGGTTGCCGAGCCCCGCTCGGGTATAATGCGCGCTTTCGAAAATTATTCGATCAGGAGATAGGCAATGCCGATTTATGCTTATGCTTGCGCCAGTTGCGGCCTGCAGAAAGATGTGATGCAGAAGATGAGCGATGTTCCGCTCGTCGCTTGCCCCGATTGCGGAAAGGAGACGTTTACCAAGCAGTTGACCGCAGCCAGCTTCCAGCTCAAAGGAAGCGGTTATTATGCCACCGACTTCAAGAATGGCCCCCCACCAAAGACAGCGCCCAATTCAGAACCGGCTTGTGCACCTTGCGCCAGCAATGGCGCCTGTCCTGTCGAGAATTGATCTGTAATTTCCATGAATACGAATCCATGAAAAAATATTTCATTACAGGTTTGTTGGTCTGGGTGCCGCTCGGCATCACCCTGTGGGTGCTTGATCTGACCATAAGCACGATGGATCAGACTTTGCTGTTGCTGCCGGCAGCATGGCATCCGGACAGGCTACTGGGAATCCATATCCCGGGCTGGGGCATCATCTTGACGCTGCTCATTGTTGGTGTGACCGGCATGCTGGTGCGGAATGTGCTGGGACAGCAGATATTGCGCTATTGGGAAGGCCTGCTGTTGCACATTCCTTTTGTGAACAGCATTTACAAAGGCGTGAAGCAGGTCAGCGATACCATACTGTCAGGCCAGGGGAATTCTTTCCGCAAAGTCCTGCTGGTCCGCTATCCGCATCCTCAGGCCTGGGCGCTGGCGTTCCAGACCAGTGTTCCCGGCGAGGTGAGCAGTCAGTTCGACGAGGAATATGTCGCGGTTTTCATCCCAACTACGCCGAGCCCGGTGAACGGCTTTTATTTCTACTTGCGAAAAGCCGATACCATCGAACTGAAAATGACGGTGGATGTGGCGCTCAGGACCATCGTTTCGATGGGGGTGGTGGCAACACCCGAAGTGCCGGCTATACAGACTCCAGATCAAAAATAACCAATCATTTCACTCGAAACCGAATCATGCGAACTCATTACTGTGGACTGCTCAACACCGACCAACTCGACCAGACCGTCAGCCTGTGCGGCTGGGCGCACCGCCGCCGCGACCATGGCGGTGTGATATTCATCGATCTGCGTGACCGCGAAGGGCTTGTTCAGGTCGTATGCGACCCTGATCGACCCGACATGTTCAAGATCGCCGAATCGGTGCGCGGCGAATTCGTGCTGCGCATCGCCGGAAAGGTGCGACACCGTCCGGCAGGGACCACCAATCCGAATATCACCAGCGGCGAAATCGAAGTATTGTGTCATGAGATCGAAGTGTTGAATGCCGCGCTGACACCACCTTTCCAGCTGGACGACGAGAATCTGTCGGAGACGGTGCGTCTGACCCATCGTGTGATCGACCTGCGCCGCCCGCAGATGCAGAAGAATATGATGCTGCGCTACAAGGTGACGATGGCGTTCCGCCGCTTCCTCGACAGTCGCGGCTTCATCGACATCGAAACGCCGATGCTGACCAAGTCGACGCCGGAAGGCGCACGCGATTATCTGGTGCCTTCGCGGGTACATCCGGGAGAGTTCTTCGCGTTGCCGCAATCGCCGCAGCTGTTCAAGCAACTGCTGATGGTGGCGGGTTTCGACCGTTATTATCAGATCACCAAGTGTTTTCGCGACGAGGACCTGCGCGCCGACCGCCAGCCGGAATTCACCCAGGTAGATATTGAGACCTCGTTCCTGACCGAAACTCAGATCACCTCGCTGATGGAAGAGTTGATCCGCAGCGTGTTCAAGGAAACGATTGACGTAGACTTGCCCAATCCGTTCCCGCGCATGACCCATGCCGAGGCGATGCGTCGATTCGGTTCCGACAAGCCCGATTTGCGCGTGACCCTGGAATTGACCGAAGTCACCGACGTCGTGAAGGATGTCGCGTTCAAAGTGTTCGCGTCAGTGGCGAATTCAGAGAACGGTCGTGTCGCGGCGCTGCGCGTGCCGGGTGGTGGTGCGTTCTCGCGCGGCGAGATCGACGAGTACACCAGGTTCGTAGGCATTTACGGCGCGAAGGGTCTCGCTTACATCAAGGTCAACGACGTCACACAACTCAACGAAACCGGCCTGCAATCACCGATCGTGAAAAACATCCACGCAGCGGCATTGAAGACCATCATCGAGCGTACCGGTGCTCAGAACGGCGACATCATCTTCTTCGGTGCCGACAAGGAAAAGATCGTCAACGACGCGCTGGGCGCGCTACGCGGCAAGATCGGCCACGACAAGGGCTATACCAACGGCAAGGCATGGGAACCGCTGTGGGTGGTGGATTTCCCGATGTTCGAATACGACGACGAAGCCAAGCGCTGGACCGCCTGCCATCATCCGTTCACCGCGCCGAAAGACGAGCACCTGGCGTTACTGGAAAGCGATCCCGGAAAATGCCTGGCCAAGGCCTACGACCTGGCTTTGAATGGGTCGGAACTTGGCGGGGGCTCGGTGCGTATCCATCAGGAAGCGGTGCAATCGCAGGTGTTCCGCGCGCTCAACATCGGCGCCGAGGAAGCTCAACTCAAGTTCGGCTTTCTGCTCGATGCGCTGCAATACGGCGCGCCGCCGCATGGCGGTCTGGCGTTCGGTCTGGACCGCATCGTCACGATGATGACCGGTGCCGAATCGATCCGTGACGTGATCGCCTTCCCCAAGACCCAGCGCGCGCAATGCCTGTTGACTCAGGCGCCGAGCCCTGTAGATGAACGGCAGTTGCGCGACTTGCATATCCGTTTGCGGCAACATACACAGCCTACCGTGGAAGTGGCTGCGGAGGCATCCAAGATCTGATGATATCTCGCTCGATCCGCACAGGGTTGCTGCTGTGCTTGGCGTTGCTGAGCATTCCCGCGTCTGGAGCGAGTCCGGATATTAAGGAAGGTTTACCAGTCATTTCTTTGTCCGAACTGCCTGCCGATGCACGTGAGACGATGCGCGTTATCAAGCAAGGGGGACCGTTCCCGTATGACCGTGATGGCGTTGTATTCAAAAATTATGAGCGTTTATTGCCCGTTCAAACTCGCGGCTGCACTTCCGACACGTTACTGACGAAGTCAGCCGCTTGCGGGAGGAAGTGCGAGGCGGGCGCTCCCGCACCAAAGGGTTCCACCCCACCGTGTCGCGCCCGCTACCGTGAATATACGGTAAAAACGCCTAGTGCCGGTAGCCGCGGGACACGGCGTATCGTATGCGGCCCGCTACCGGAGTGTTATTACACTGCCGATCATTATCAGACGTTCAAACGCATTCTGGAACAACCGTGAGCACATTGGTACAACAACTGGGAAATCCGGATGCTTCAGGCTGTTATTCTTTGCTATGCAGCGCGGGCGAATTGCTCGAAGCTGTCGAAAAGGCAGGTTTTTCACTTTTTGATGTTGATCTCAAGGGGATCAGGGGAAAGAAGAAGTTGCTTGATGCCATCGCGCAGGCTGCCGGATTCACTTCTGGTTTCGGCGCAAATTGGGATGCATTGGCTGATGCACTGTGTGACCTTTCATGGATAAAGTCGTCAGGGTATGTACTGCTTCTGCGCCATGCCAGCGAAACACTCGGGCTTTCAGCACACGATAAAGAGATCGTACAGGAAATCTTTTCGGACACGGTGATTTGCTGGCGGCAACGCGGAAACCCCTTCTGGGTATTTTTCACCTAGATGAAAACCTACAAACGGCCAGTGTCGGTGCTGGTGTTGATCTACACTGTCTCTGGAGAAGTACTGTTGCTTGAACGAGCCGATCATCCCGGCTATTGGCAGTCGGTGACAGGCAGTTGCGAACCGGGGGAGGCACTTGTTGACACTGCAATACGCGAGGTGCATGAAGAAACCGGGCTGGATGCAACGCAATACCGGTTAATTGACTGGCAGAAAAAAAATGTTTATGAGATTTATCCGCATTGGCGATTCCGCTATCCTCCGGGTGTTACCCAAAATACGGAGCATGTGTTCGGGCTTGAACTCCCCCATGCTGTCACAATCCAACTTGCAGTGCGTGAACACTTGAATTTTCAATGGCTGGCATGGCAGGATGCGGCCGAGGCGGTATTTTCTTCCAGCAATAAGGAGGCGATTCTGCAATTGCCGGCACATTTGTGAGTCAGCGTGGAGAAGATTAATGGTCAATACTACAGTCTATTTCAGGACCGATCAGGGTGACGCCCTGCTGGGTGTTCCATACGGGAACATCAGCGGTGATGCGAGAAGATTGCTGGAATTGATCGACGGCATCGCAAGTGTTGATGTCATTACCCATAAAGTCCCGCTCAGCGTGCAGGTCCAGTTGGACGAGATCTTCGCGCAGTTGTTATCCGAGAATCTCATCGCGGAAAAATACCAGGTCGATAGCGGCGCCGAAACGGAAAATACCACGCTAGCAAACGACGAGAAGTACCTGAAGACCATGCCGGTGCGCCCAAAGTCCTCGGAAGTCGGGACAGAAGCGAAAGATGCAGGGTCGGAAACCAAACGGCGAATCGATCTCGAAAATGAATTGGCGGATGTCCGCTCTCAACTTGCTGCAACGAAAGCGCGACAGAAAGAGGTCGAGTCGGTTTGCCGCAGTCTGGAACAGCAAGTAGCCGCATACGAGCACGCCAAGAATGCAGGATCTGCTGAAAACATGCAACAGATCCCTGCGAAAATCGAAGCCGGGAAAGTCTTGCACGATTCGCTCGATAATCTCAACCAATTGAACCAGGCTTTGATAGACCAACAGAAGATCCTTGACGGAACGCTCAAGTTGCGAAGTTTCCAGATGCAACTGAGCGCAACGCAAAGTCAGGAGGAAATCGATGTCAAGGAAGACAAGGAAGTGCACTCTAACCCGCACTATAAAAAACTCAGGGGACTTGAATTTTTCAAGGGTTTCGCCAATGCAGAACTGCTTCATTTCCTTAAATTGGCGAAATGGCAAAATGTACGGGCAGGTGAAAGGATTTTGCATGAAGGCGACGTGGGCATGCCTTTCTTTGTGATTGTCTCGGGTTCGGTAAAAGTCGTCAGAAAAGCTCAAGTGCTGGCTACTTTGGGGCGGGGGGAGTTCTTTGGCGAATTCGCCTATTTGTCTGAGGATCAACCCTTGCGATCCGCACAGGTGGCAGCGGCATCGGATTGTGAATTACTGGTTGTTGAACCTATGGATGTCGAATTTTCCTCGGTACAAATGCGCCTGCATGTTGTAGAGGCATTGTTGCGCGGACAGGTAAAAAGAGCATTACTCTCCAGCCAGCGTGTCGACAGCTTGTTGAGTCATGCGGATATCCCCCATGAACCACACTAGCCTGATCCAGGTAGCTTATGATCATCCGGGCTGTCCGACAGAGGTAGCTTGGGCGAAGCCGCCGCACGAACCGGATAAGCTGGAAAAACCCGATCTGATCGCACGCATCAGCCGCATGCTCGTAGAACAGGATGCCGTGCTGGTGGCGCATTATTATGTTCATCCGGACTTGCAGGATCTTGCTGAAGCAACCGGCGGTATTGTTTCAGATTCTCTGGATATGGCGAATTTCGGGCACCAGCATCCTGCAAAGACCATTGTCGTTGCCGGTGTTCGTTTCATGGGCGAGACAGCAAAGATACTCAATCCGGAAAAACGCATACTGATGCCGGATCTGGAGGCGAATTGTTCGCTGGATCTCGGCTGTCCTGCCGACGAGTTCGCCGCGTTCTGCGATGCTCATCCCGATCGCACCGTGGTGGTGTACGCCAATACCAGCGCTGCGGTCAAGGCGCGTGCCGACTGGATGGTGACCAGTTCGATCGCACTACCCTTGGTCAGGCATCTCACGGAACAAGGCAAAAAAATACTTTGGGCGCCTGATCGCCATCTTGGAAATTACGTCCGGCAGCAGACCGGCGCGGACATGTTGATGTGGCAAGGTTCCTGCATGGTGCATGACGAGTTCAAGGCGATCGAATTGCAATCTCTTAAAGCATTGCACCCCAAGGCCAAAGTTTTGGTACATCCCGAATCCCCGGCAGCGGTGATCGCTCTGGCCGACATGGTAGGTTCCACCACGCAGATCATCAAGGCTTCGCAGCAACTGCCGGCCGATGAATTCATCGTCGCTACCGATAACGGGATTTTGCACAAGATGCGCTCACTGTCGCCGGACAAAAAATTCATTGAAGCCCCTACAGCCGGCAGCGGAGCGAACTGCAAGAGTTGCGCGCACTGCCCATGGATGGCGATGAACGATTTGTTCAACCTGGCAGAAGTTCTGAAAATCGGCACGAATGAAATTCACATCGACCCCTCGATAGCAAGACGTGCCGTGATGCCGATTCAGCGCATGCTTGATTTTGCCAGGCAGATCGGTCTTCCGACACGCGGCATCGGCAATGCATGATCAGGATGTGCGATGAATACTCTATCCATCGCTACATACAACATCCACAAGGGGTTTTCTCATTTCAACCGTCGTGTTGTGTTACATGAACTTCGCGAGCGTTTGCGCGAACTGAACGCCGATATTGTCTTCCTGCAGGAAGCCCAAGGAGAACATACTCGTCATGTCGAGCGCTTTCACAACTACCCTGGTGTCGCACAGCACGAATTTATCGCCGAGGAGATCTGGCCGCATTGCGCCTACGGCAAGAACTCTGTCTACGAAGCGGGGCATCACGGAAACGCCATATTGAGCCGCTTTCCAATATTGCAATTCCTGAACAAAGATGTTTCCGCACATCGCTTCGAAAGACGCGGGCTGCTGCACTGCGAGATCGACCTGGCAGGCTCACAGCGTGTGCATTGTCTTTGCGTTCACTTCGGACTGTTTGCAAAAGGCAGGCGCGAGCAGACTCGAATGCTGATCGAGCATGTAAAGAACAGCATACCTGCCGGCATGCCGCTCATCATTGCCGGTGACTTCAACGATTGGCGCAATCAGATGAGCCACACTCTGGAGCGTGAACTGGAAGTGCGTGACGTATTCCATCTCCACGGCGGGAGTCCCGCACGCAGCTTTCCAGCCGGTTTGCCTGTGTTTCGCCTCGACCGCATATATGTGCGCGGCTTCAGTGTGCTGAATAGCGATGTACATGCTGGCGGGCAATGGCAACGCCTGTCTGACCATGCCGCCCTTTCGACCAGACTCAAGTGGCATGATTCGGCTGGATCAGCATGAATAACTCCCATCAGATCTCCGGGAACCAAATTGTTTTGCTGCAAAGTGGAACGGAGTTTTTCCCCCAGCTTTGTGCAGACATCGATGCGGCGCGGCATTCGATTTACCTGGAAACCTATATATTTTCAGCAGACCAAACCGGGAGAATGGTAGCGGATGCATTGCAGCGCGCAGCAACGCGTGGCGTATCCGTGCGTCTGCTGCTGGATGGTTTTGGATCGTCGGAACTGCCACAGCAGTGGGTGGACGATCTGACCACAGCGGAAGTTCAGGTGCGTTGGTTCCGGCGCGAGATATCCCCATTCACTTTACGCCGCAACCGGCACCGCAGGTTGCGGCGCATGCATCGCAAGATGGCGGTCATGGATGCAAAAGTGGCGTTTGTTGGCGGCATAAACATCATCAACGATATCCCCAGGCATGCTAATCTGTCCTTTCCGCAGCTGGATTATGCGGTGCGTGTAAAAGGCCTGATTGCAGGAGAGATTAACGCGACCATGCGCCATTTGTGGAGTGTGGTGTCGTGGGCCAGTTTGCGCAGGCGCGGGAAAAGTATCAGGCGGCTGGTAAGAAAGGCACAAAGGCCCTCAACTTCCCCGGATATAACGCTTGTGTTGCGTGATAACGTGCGTCATCGTCGCGATATCGAACGGGAATACCTGAACGCCATCGATGCTTCCGAGAAAGAGATCATAATTGCCAATGCGTATTTCCTCCCAGGAAATACTTTTCGGCAGTCTTTGATCAAAGCTGCCGGAAGGGGTGTGCGAGTGGTTTTGCTGTTGCAAGGCAGGGTGGAATACTGGATTCAGCATTATGCGACGCACGCACTTTATGATGAACTGCTGAATGCAGGTGTGGAGATATACGAGTATCAGGCCAGCTATCTGCATGCCAAAGTGGCAGTAGTTGACGGAATATGGGCAACCGTGGGCTCTTCCAATATCGACCCTTACAGTCTGCTGCTGGCGCGCGAGGCGAATCTCATGGTGCAACACACGGGTTTTGCCGAGGATCTGCGCAGGAGTCTGTTTGTTGCAATCGACAAGGATGCTGTTCGTGTCGGGGATAAATATGAACTGACGCGAAACTGGCTTGATCGTCTGTTTTCCGGCATTAGCTATATGATAGTCCGCCTGTTGATCGGAATATTGGGCTATGGCAAATCGATTTGAGTTATACATGCATCGCTCAAGACCAAGCCATTGTGACGCCATCTGCAAAGCGATCTGTATAATGGCTGGTGCTTCATGATGAAAATTAAGGATTATGCCGCCCGGATTACTCTGGGAAAACTGTTGATTTCACTGGCAGTGTTATCGCTTTCCGCTGCTATCGTGATCGTGTTACTGATGTCGTCGGCAGTGCGCGATCGTGCCGTTCTTGAGCTGTCTCACCAGGATGCGCAACAAACCACCCGGCTTATATTCCAGACTCTTTATTCTGGGATGCGCAAAGGTTTTACAAGACGTGAAATCGTCGAGACCATACAGGATCTGAATAAAGGCTTTCCTGAACTGAAGATCAACGTCTACCGGGGCGAAGCCGTGGCGCGACAGTTCGGCGCGAAGGCGGGAGACCTGGCTGCGATAGAACAGGACGGCGCGTTGCAACATGCCTTGAGCAGCGGGCATGACACCCTGATCTATCAGGAAAATGACACCACCCGATACCTCTATCCGGTGCTGGCCAGGGAGGAATGCCTGAAATGCCACACCCAGTCACATTTGGGTGCGGTGCACGGTGTGATCGAAATCAGCTATCCGGTCAAGTACCTCAAAACTTCTTTCGGCACGGTCATCGATACTGTCGTTGTCTATATGCTTGCTGCCACGGGTGCGGTTTTCATCATCCTGTATTTTCTGATGCGATACCTGATTGCGTTGCCCATTGCAAAACTGGCCAGCGTCATGCGCGACGTGACCAACGATATGAACTTCGGCCATCGGGTCAGCGGCTCTGCATGGTCTCTCGAACTAAAGCTGTTGACGGAATATTTCAATCTGTTGCTGTCGAAAATACAGAATTACAGCGCCAGGCTGGAAGAGTTGTCGGTACGCGATCCGCTTACGGGCTTGTACAATCGCCGCAAGTTTCACGAATTCATGCACAATGAAATCATTCGTGTGTCTCGCCATGAACGGGGATTTTCGGTGATCATGGTCGATCTGGATGACTTCAAGTTTATCAATGACACTTACGGCCATCCGGTCGGAGACATGGTGTTGAAGGAGATCGCCGTGTTGCTTGAAGGCGAGTTGCGCCGTGTTGATGTGCTGGCGCGGCTGGGCGGGGACGAGTTCGCCATCATCCTGCCCGAAACGGAGGTAGCCAGAGGATTGCAGGTCGCCAATAAGCTGCACCAGGCGCTTGCCGAGAAGATGTTTGAATTGCCGGTTGGCAGTATCAAGATTACCGCAAGTTTCAGCATGGTGAGTTTCCCGGAAGATGGAAGGACCGAGGATCAGATTTATGCGGCGATGGATGTGGTGTTGTACAAGGCCAAGGCGCAGGGTAAGAACCAGGTGGTAACTTCTGAATCCGGCCGGGATCGCAGCATGATGATGATACTGAAACAAGGGGATTTTCTTCGAAATGCTTTGCGTGAACAGCGCATCGAGGCGTTTCTGCAGCCCATTGCGAACGTTCGAACCGGTGATGTGACAGCCTATGAGGTTCTGGGCCGTATCCGCGATGGTGAAATGGCGGTTCCGGCATTGGAGTTCGTCGAAGTTGCCGAAGAACTGGGTATGGCTCATGAATTGGACCGCGAGGTTTTCCGCAAGGGACTGGCACATCAAGCGGTGATAGCGAAAACACATCCCGGGGCAAAATTGTTCTTCAACCTGTTCCCGAGCAGTTTCATGGATATTGAGTGGATACGTGGAATTCCGGAGTTGGTGAGGTCGGCGGGTGTCCCGTGCGAAAGCGTCGTTCTTGAGATCACCGAACGTGAAGCTTTGCCCAAACTTTCACAAGTGGCGACGGTTATAGAAGAGTTGCGCGCCGCCAACATTTCAGTAGCGCTCGACGATTTCGGCAGCGGTTTTTCGTCCTTCATGTATTTGAAGTATCTTGCAATCGATTATGTGAAGATCGAAGGCAGTTTCATCCGACAAATTGCAACCGACCCGCGCGATCGCATCATGGTCGAACACATCAATGACATGGCACATCAATTCGGACTCAAAACTGTGGCCGAATTCGTCGAGGACGAGGCAACCGCGAAAATACTCGCCGAGATAGGTGTGGACTATGCGCAGGGACATTACTACGGTTTACCCTCGTTGCCGATCGCTTGAAACAATGAAGCCCCTCTCATCGAGGCTATAATCGCGTTCTGATATAGACTTCTGCAAAAAATGCGACCTTCGTCAACTGCTACATCCTACAAGGCATCGCGCCGCGATTGGAAAACCATACAATCACTGATCCCTTATCTGTTGGAATTCAAGGGGCGCGTGATAATTGCGATGAGTTTTCTAGTGCTGGCCAAGCTCGCCAACGTCGCTGTTCCGCTGGCACTGAAACAGATCATCGATGCGTTGGATAAGACCAATGCCGTGTTGGCGGTGCCGGTATTTTTAATCGTAGGATATGGCTTGCTGCGATTGTTAAGCACGCTGTTCGGCGAATTGCGCGACGCTGTGTTCGCCAAGGTCACGCAGCGCGCTATCCGGCGTGTTGCATTGCAAGTGTTCGAGCATCTGCACAGCCTCAGTTTGCGTTTTCACCTGGACAGACAAACCGGCGGTGTGTCGCGTGATATCGAGCGCGGTACGCGCGGGATCGGATTTCTGCTCAATTTCACGCTGTTCAACATTCTGCCTACATTACTTGAAATCGGACTGGTCGCGGCGATCCTGTTCACCAAGTACAACATTTGGTTCGCCGTGATCACATTTGTGACGCTGGTGATTTACATCGCCCTGACACTTTTCATCACCGAGTGGCGCATGGTGGTGCGGCGCACCATGAACGACCTGGATTCCAAGGCCAATACACGGGCTATAGATAGCCTCCTGAATTACGAGACGGTGAAATATTTCGGCAACGAAAAATACGAGGCGCAGCGCTATGATCACAACATGCTGCATTGGGAAACTGCCGCAGTCCGCAACCAGACCTCGCTGGCACTGCTGAATTCCGTGCAAAGCATCGTCGTGGCGATCGGTATCACCGCTCTGATGATGCTTGCCGGCAGCGAAGTGGTGCAAGGAAAGATGACGCTTGGCGATCTTGTGCTGGTCAATGTGTTCATGATCCAGTTATATATGCCGCTGCATTTTCTCGGATTCGTGTACCGGGAAATCCGTCACTCGCTGGCCGACATGGAAAAGATGTTCGGTTTGCTGAATGAGCATCGCGAAATTGCCGACTCCCCGGATGCCGCAATCCTGCAAGCAGGGAGCGCGGAAGTGCGGCCACGACACGGTGCGGCGGAGCCGGCGGGTGCGGGAGTGGCCGCATCGCACCTCCTCCCGCAATCGGCTGGCTACGCCAGTAACGTGTTGGAGGTGCATTTCGACAACGTCTGCTTTGCTTATGCGCCGGATCGGCAAATCCTGTTCGATGTGAGCTTTACCATTCCAGCAGGACATACCGTTGCAGTGGTAGGAGAAAGCGGGGCTGGCAAATCCACGCTTTCGCGTTTGTTGTTCCGCTTCTATGATGTGCAGCAGGGGGGCATCTACATCGATGGGCAGGATATACGCGGTGTGACACAAATCAGTCTGCGAGCAGCGATCGGAATCGTGCCGCAGGACACCGTACTGTTCAACGACACGATTTATTACAATATAGCTTACGGTCGCCCGGATGCCACAAGAGAAGAGGTGATTGCCGCGGCTCAGTCTGCTCATATCCACTCCTTCATCGATTCTTTGCCGCAAGGCTATGACAGTATGGTCGGAGAGCGCGGTTTGAAGCTGTCCGGTGGAGAGAAGCAGCGCGTGGCAATTGCGCGTGCCATCTTGAAAAACCCGGCGATACTGATTTTCGACGAAGCGACTTCCGCACTTGATTCAAAATCAGAGAAGGCGATCCAGGCCGAATTGCGCTCAATCTCGCGAAATCGAACCACGCTGGTCATCGCCCATCGCTTGTCCACCATTGTGGAGGCAGATCAGATACTTGTCATGGACAAGGGACGCATCGTCGAACGAGGTTCCCATCGAGAATTATTGGCCAGGAACAAAATTTATGCGCAAATGTGGAATCTTCAGAAACAAGAAGAGCAGGCACACCCTGATGATTGATTTATATTGGTATTAGGGTATGCTTAGTACTTGCAAATTGCAACGGAGAGAGACCGGATAATGAAGAAAAGACTATGTATGCCCATTTTGCTCGGTTATGCATTGGCTGGCAATGTTGTTCACGCTGAACCCGGTACCAGTCATATCAAGCATGACAAAGCGAACAGATCCTCTGTATTTGGCAGTGTCTCGACACTCAAATTGCGGTCCAATATTGCGCTGATCTTTGATGAGGAATCACAGCTCCCGGTGTATGTGAAAAATTCCAGTTCGGTAGCTCCGATCGCATCCATAACCAAGCTGATGACCGCTATGGTGGTGCTCGATGCGATGTTGCCGCTTGACGAGGAAGTGACTGTCGAAGCCGCCGATCTGGACAGGCTCAAGGGAACACGTTCACGGCTGCAGGTCGGCATGACGTTCACCCGCAACGAGCTGCTCAAACTGGCGCTGATGGCATCGGAGAATCGTGCTGCATCTGCATTGGCACGCAGCTACCCGGGTGGCAAGCAGGCCCTGATTGCGGCCATGAATGCCAAAGCGAGCGTATTGGGCATGCAAGAAACCAGGTTTCTTGATCCAACCGGATTGAATACGGGAAATGTTTCCACCGCGAAAGATCTGGTCAAGATGGTTTCTGCGGCACGAAACTATCCTCTGATCCATCGTTATACCACTTCCGCATCACATTCGGTGGACGGCATCGGCGGACGCGAGATGCGGTTCTCCAACACCAATCCTCTGGTCAGGAACGTCTCGTGGGACATAGGCCTGAGCAAGACCGGCTACATCAGCGAGGCTGGACTTTGCCTGGTGATGGAAGCGACGATCGATGAGCGTCCCGTAATCATAGTATTGCTCGATTCATGGGGAAAACATACCCGTGTCGGAGATGCGAACCGGATCAGACGGTGGATTGAGAGCGGGAATTCACGCGAGCAAAGGACGCGGGAAGGATAAGCGTTACAAAAAACAAGGGGGCTGATGCCCCCTTGTTTTTTCCGGGATCATCTGGCGCTGCCGTTACTAAGAGGTTCTGGCATGTTGGTTGAGTTATTTCTGTTGGTGTTGATCATTATACTGGTCGTGCTGGCCATACGCAGCGGCAAGTCCCCGGTACTGGAAAACCCCCTGATCATCCATATCCCCGAAAGATATCATATAACGCTGGCGCCGCAGCTCGATCTCGCGCAAATCTTCATCGAGCAAATTGCCGGTCTGTATGCCCAATCGGTCCAGCCACACGGCGATCTTCATAGCATGTATTTTGAAGTACACGACCCGGGTTTACATGCCCAGGGAGAAAAATTTTACCTGCTGGCTGCCGCATACCGCGGAAGATTGCTGTATTTTCAGGCAATCAATCCGCAACCCTTGCTGCGCGATTCAGATAGCCATCTGAAGCAGATTCGGGAATTTTCCGAAGCGGTACTGGCGCTTCATCCGCTTAAGCAGCCTGCCGATCCCGGTGAGGCAGAAAAACTGCGCAGTACGGTCGAACTTGCAGCTCGCCGATTGAATATATCCGTGAGGAAATTGATGGAGACGCAATGATGCCGAATAAGAATTTTGAGTTGCGAATCGGAGTCCGGTAGGGGACCCATGTTGAAGAAGTTCAGCAAATTGAAGGTATTGTTGGTGGAGGACAGCAAGGTCACCATCAAGGCCATTACGAACTTTCTCGATGACCTCGGTGTGCAGCTCTTGATCGCGGAAACCGGCAGCGCCGCGATCGAACTTTACCGCAGAGAACGTCCGGACATCATTCTTCTCGATATCATCCTTCCGGATATCAATGGCTATGAAGTTGCAAAGCAGGTGCGCAGACTGCAGGGCAAGGATGACTGGACAGCCATCATCTTCATGAGCGTGATGTCCAAGGATGATGATCTGGCGAGGGGCATAGAGGCGGGTGGCGATGATTATCTGATGAAGCCGGTCGGACGGGTGGTACTGCAGGCCAAAGTGGCTGCCATGTACCGACTGGTGCGGATGCAGAGAGCTTTGGTACAGTTGACTGAACAATTGAACCAGGCCAACGAACAGTTGAATCTGGCCAACCAGGAATTGCATCGAGTCTCGATGACCGACGGTCTGACCGGTATTCCCAATCGGCGTGTTTTTGACGAATTGCTTGTGCGCGAGTGGCGCCGATGCGCACGGCTCCAGAAACCCATTTCCGTTGTGATGCTGGACGTGGATTATTTCAAGAAATTCAATGACAGGTATGGTCACCAGGCTGGTGATCAATGTCTCAAAATTACGGCAAGAGTGGTCGCCAGTGCGGTTCCGCGCGCCAGTGATCTGGCGGCACGCTATGGTGGCGAGGAATTCGTGTTGATCCTCGGCGAGACAGACGGGGAAGGCGCTCGTGCCGTGGCGAACCGTATACGAGAACAGGTTATTGGGCTGAAAGTTGCCAATGAAGATTCACCTCACCACTATGTCACGCTGAGTTGCGGGATTTCAACGGTATTGCCGAGAGACAATATGCCGGTCGACAAACTGGTCAAGTCTGCAGACAACGCGCTATATCTTGCCAAGAAGCAGGGACGGAACAGTGTTGCCTATCTGGATTATGGCCAGGGCGACTAGTTGATCGCCGTATTGTCTGGAAATGTCTCCAGAAGGGGTTGTTCAACTGCACATTGCTGGATGATAAAGCTTGTATCGA
>Ga0210097_1000333_pt1 | contig 17697 bp, 17 predicted proteins | sample Joice_CattailNLA_2_FD_185521 | JGI IMG/M metagenome (GOLD analysis project Ga0210097, IMG submission 185521) | Wetland microbial communities from San Francisco Bay, California, USA, that impact long-term carbon sequestration - Joice_CattailNLA_D2... | ecosystem: Environmental > Aquatic > Marine...
ACCGAGCCACAGGCCTGTATCTCCCGCGCTGACCGCGTCAGAGAACATCAGTATGACGACTATCGTTGGGAGGTTCGTGCGCACAATGCGGTTCCGGCAAGCTACCAGCTGCCACACTAGCATGGCGCAACCGGCATTAACCGGACGTGGTTCACGCTTGCAGCTGGCGGTGCGTTGCGGCCGCAGTGCCAAGCCTGTCGTGGATGTGCTGCACGTGGCAACACATCCCGGTGTCGCGGAAGGAACCGGGCCATCCATGCCCGGCGCAGCCCATCCTGCGTCACATGCCGCTGACGTATGTTCAGCCGGCGGGATGACCTGGTCAGTGCGGTCTGTCACGATGCACTGGCTGAACGGTGTGCAGGGCGTTGCGCCCGTACGCTGCGACATCGTCCGCCGTGGCATCGGAGTCTCCCGGGGCGTCCTGCTGTGCCTCGGCTAGCCGGGTGGCAGCTCTGTCCGGCCGGCTCGGAAAAAACGCGCGGCAAAACGCCACGCTTCCTCTCACGTCAGGGCAGGCGTGCTTGCCGCCGGCGGCCGTGGGGTGTGGTGCCGGCCGGCAGCACGACAAGCGCGATCCTCAGGGCGCGACCTGGCCTGTCGTCGCGGGCGTGCGCGTATAGCGGCACAGGCTACTCGGCGGTGAATCCGAAGGCCCGGTCGTGCACGTACACCAGCTTGCAGTCTTCCAGGTATCGCGCATCATGGATCCTCCCGGCCCTGATATATCCCGCATCACCCTGCCCGAGCATCAGCGGCGTGCCGTCGGCCACCAGCCCGTCGCCCTCGCGGGTGAAGAACTGGACCGCCATCCGGCCCTCCACCACCACGGTCATGTCATCGCCCGGATGCGAGTGTGGCGGCTCCGCGCTGCCGGCCTCCCAGCGTTCCAGCATGACTTCCACGCCATCCGGGTTGCCGGGAAAGGTGGTCCGGACCGTGAAACCGGCCGGTGTATCAGGTATGCTGACGTGGTTTTTCCAGATAGCACTGGTTTCCGGAGTGGCTTCCGTGGCCTCTCCCGTACTGTCCCGGGACATGTTGTTCTCCTGCGGGTCTGATTGAGGGGCAGAAACTAAACCGATTTCCGCCCATGCGCAAGCTGCGCATGGGCCAAGTTCTTAATCCCCTGTTAATTTTTCGCGGATAGACTGATCTTTCGCTGTCACGGAATTGGCCGTCACGCCGGAGTTGCATGGAACACTGGACTGAATACACCCGCTTCACCACGGCCCTGCTTGTCATTCTTGATCCCTTTATCGCTATCCCGCTGTTCCTGTCGCTTACGCATGGACAGGACGGTCGCCAGCGCAGGCGCATTGCCTTCATAACCAGTGTCGCGGTGGCCGTGGTGCTGGTGCTGGCGGCGGTGTTCGGCGACAGCCTGCTTGCCTTCATGGGTACCAGCCTGTCCTCCTTTCGCGTGGGTGGCGGCATCGTGCTGCTGTTGATGGCGCTGGCCATGCTGCGCGCCGAGTCCGACACGCTGCGCACCACATATTCCGAAAAGAAGACCGCCGAGGAGATGTCCAGCGTCGCCGTCGTACCACTGGCCATCCCGATGCTGGCCGGCCCCGGTGCCATCAGTACCGTGATCATCCAGATGCAGCGCTCCGCCCTGCCGCTGCATCCGTTCGTCGTCATCGGCTGCATCCTGCTGGTCTGCTTCGTGCTGTGGATGGTGCTGAGCCTGGCGATGCAGATCGGCAACACGCTGGGAAACATCGGCATGAGCATCATCGACCGGCTGTTCGGGCTGCTGCTGGCGGCGATCTCGATCGAGATCATCGCCAATGGACTGCGCGGACTGTTCCCGGCGCTGGGCTAGGCAATGCGCACCGTCATTTGCGTCATTCTGTTGCTGTTGCCGGCAATGGTCAGCCGGGCGCAGGCGGACACCGTGGCGATGACGGAGCCTGATCCGCTCTCCCCCGCCTGCCTGGAAGCAGCCGGGGCAAGAATCGGCGAGATCACCATCGATAACGCGAATATCTTCGACCTTGATGATCCCCGGGAAAACAATGTGTTGTTTCGCACCGCCAACCGGCTGCATATCCGCGCACTGCAGCGAATCATACGCCGTCAACTGCTGTTCAAAACGGGTGATCTGTACTCACAGCGACTGACCGATGAATCCGCACGCATCCTGCGCAGCAACGAGTACCTGGCGGATGCTCAGATCACACCGACGCACTACGCGAATGGCGCGGTCGATATCCTTGTGCACACCAAAGACGTATGGACACTGAAGCCGAGACTCGATTTTGGCCGCAGCGGGGGCAAGAACGCCGGCACTATCGGCTTCGAGGAAAGCAACCTGCTTGGCACCGGTGTTTCGCTCAGCCTGTTGCATGTATCGAATGTCGATAGCACGTCCGACAGGATCGAGTATCGGGACCGCGAACTGGGCAACACGCACTACGGGCTGCTGGCCGCCTATTCCCACAGCGATGAAGGCAGTGGCTACCAGTTCGACCTCGGGCTGCCGTTTTATGCACTCGACAGCCGTCGTTCCCACGGCCTGGCGGTGCTGAGTGGTGACGGTATCGAGACCCTGTATGACCGTGGCGAACCGCAGGCGGAGTTTCGTAACCAGGAAAACAACTACCAGGTAGATGCCGGCATGTCATCCGGCCTGCACGCCGGCTGGGTGAAGCGCTACAGCGGCGGCCTCGGTTTCGAGGAAAACCGCTTCAGTCCGGGCGGTGATGACACGTTACCGATGTCGGGGGTATTACCGCCTGACCGTAGATTCGTGTACCCGTTCCTTGCCGTGGAAATACTCCAGGATGAGTTCTCCGTGCTCAAGAATCACGACCAGATAGGACGCGTGGAGGACATTTTCCATGGCACGCGGCTGAAGTTGCAGCTTGGCTATGCCAGCACCGCGTTTGGATCGCTCGACAGTGCCGTACTGCTGGATGCCGGCGCCAGCAAGGGGTTCGGCGAACCGGGCGTCGACAGCGTGTATACCCTGGCGGACCTGTCGACGCGCTGGGAGGGCGGGCAGGCAGAAAACCTGTTGCTGAAGACCGCTGCCAGCTGGTATTACCGCCACTCGCCACGCCGGATGCTGTACAACAGCCTCAAGGTGGACATCGGCTCGAACCTCGACCTCGACAACCCGCTGTATCTGGGCGGTGACACCGGCCTGCGCGGCTACCCGCTGCGCTACCAGGGCGGCAGCAGCAGCATGCTGTACACCATCGAGGAACGCTACTTCACCAACTGGTATCCGTTCCGGCTGTTCCATATCGGTGGTGCGTTGTTCTTCGATGTCGGTCGTACCTGGGGCGATAACCCGGTTGGCACGACAAACCTCGGCTGGCTCAGGGATGTCGGCTTTGGCCTCCGGGTGGGTAACAACCGTACCGGCACCGGGAAGGTGATCCATCTCGATCTCGCGTTCCCGCTCGATGGCGCGGACGGTATCGACAGCGTGCAATTCCTGGTCGAGGCCAAGGGAACATTCTAACAACCTGCCATGGGTTTACCGCGACCGGCTGCCCGCGCAAGGTGCTCACGCTGACGTTGCATACTGACTTGTGTTCGGCGCTGAGCCTGTGTGACTGTGGCGGCTGCGATCCCGCCAGCGGATGACGGGCAGGCAGCGGTCACTTGCCGAGAGTGGACAGCTGGTATTTATCCAGCTTGCGGTACAGGGTGCGTTCGCTGATGCCGAGTTCCTCGGCCACCTTGCGCCGATGGCCGTGGTATTTTTCCAGCAGCAGCGCAATCTGCTCGGACTCGATCTGCTTCAGCGAGCGCGTGACTGTTGCTGCTGCCGGCGTGCCGGGCCCGGGTTGTTCGTCGAACCGGATGTGCTCTGCCCTGATATGTCCGTCGGTGCACAAGGATACGGCCCGCTGCAGGGTATTGTGCAGTTCGCGGATATTGCCGGGCCAGTCGTGCCGGGCCAGGGCTTCGCGCGCATCCTCGTCGATATGGCAACGGTAGGCAGCCGGGTCGCGCATGCGTACCAGCAGTGCATCGGCGAGCGCCGGTATGTCGTCCTTTCGCTCGCGCAGTGATGGTATCCTGTGCACGATGCCGGCAAGGCGATAGTAGAGGTCGGAGCGGAAGGTGTTTTCCCTTATCCGCGCCGGCAGGTCGTAGTGTGTGGAGGCAATGATCCGCGCGTTTGAATTCAGCAGCTCGTGCCCGCCGACACGGCGAAAGTGTCCGGTTTCGATGGCATTCAACAACCGGCCCTGCACCGCCAGCGGCAGGTCGCCCACCTCGTCCAGGAACAGGGTGCCGCCATCGGCCTGGTGCAGCAGGCCGCGCCGCCGGCCGACGCAGCCGGTAAAGGCGCCTTGTTCATGCCCGAACAGTTCGCTCTCGAACAAGGCCTCGCTGATGGTGCTGCAGTCCACCGTCAAAAACACACGGTCGCTTCTTGCCGAGCGACCGTGAATGTAGCTGGCGGCCAGGCTCTTGCCCACGCCGCTCTCGCCCACCAGCAGGATATTGGCGTCTGCTTCCGCGGCGGTAGAAAGCCCTTCGATGCATTTTCTGAAGGCAATGGATCTGCCGATCAGCTTCTGTTCCTCGCAATCGAGATCGGCGGCCCTGGCAAGCCGGATCACTTCCTCGCCGACGTACTGCGTGCCATCCGCCCCCATGATCGGATGCCCCTTGATGCGTACGTGCTCGGGCTGATCATGCTGATCGAAGTGTATGTGCAGCACCTCGCAGCGCTCGCCGGTTGCCAGCACCCGGGATAGCGGACAATCCTCGTTGTTCATGAAACAGGGCGTTTCGAAATGATGGGACACCCTGTGGCACTTGTGCCCGACCACCTTGTCCTCGGTGGTTGCGTAGGCGTCGCAATAGGCCCTGTTGGCGGCAATGATTGTGAAATTCCCATCCACCAGGACAAATGGATTGGAGTGGGAATCGATGATGGACTGCAGGTTCAGGTCGGGCTTGCGCGGTTTTCCCATGGCGGAATATCCCCCGGCATACTTGTGCTGGCTTGATTGTTATGTACATACACTGTTACTTGCGAAAGCATAGTCTCAATCACCGGGGCTGACAAACTGGCATGCAAGACGGGCGTCAGGATCAAAATATTGCATCTCAATACAGATACATAGAGTTGCTATTTAGAACCCGCTTCATGGCGGGTGATTCCGGGCATGCCGGCAGGCGGTCTGCCATCAAAGGCCTTGTTGCCATGCCCGCAATGCAATGCTGTGGTGCCCGGAGGCAGGCCAGCGCTGTAAATCGCCAGCTCGCAGTCATGCCTGCCGGGCACCGGATCGCCGACGGATGCGATGGCGCGGATAGCGGCAATATACTCGTCCCGCAAGCGGTGCTCGATCGCGCCGCGGATGACATGCTCCAGGTACCAGTGAAATGGCCGCAGGCAAGGGTCGATGCATGTGGCGTAATAGGTAAAGGCCCGGTAGCTCTTGCCATGCGCACCTGTCACGATGACAGTTTTCTCGCCGTAGCCATTCCCCAGGCCCTCCTGCTCGTCGAGTAGCGCTTTCTCGCCAGCGGCAATCCTGAATACCACGCCATGGACCGCATCGCTGGCAAGCCCCGTGTGGCAGGCATCGCATTTCGCCGAGCCGTCCCTGCCCTGCTTGTGAAATCTCAACGTGTGTGCCGGCAGGCACGCCGCGGCAATGGCATGCGCAGAGGCGACCCGGCTGACCAGTCGCGGGGTCGACATGTTCGAGCCATAGGCGAAGTAAAGCAGCACGGGTGTCTCAGGATGCGTCCGCACGACGGTTTCCCGCGACACCGTTACGCCATTCAGTCCGGTCACTGTCTCCCATTGCACCTGGCGCTAGGCGGACTTGCGGTAGGTGCCGACCAGTTCCGCCTGGTCGAGCACGTGCCCATCCATGGCCGCCTCGACATCCGCCTTGACCGGTTTGTTCATGACCGGGAGGACGATATCCAGCGCGTAGAGCTTGTGAAAATAGCGGTGCCGGCCAACGGGCGGACAGGGCCCGCCGTAGCCGCTGCGGCTCCAGCTGTTGATGCCCTCGCGCGTACCCGGCGGCAGGTCTGCCGGTCTTGCCCCTTCGGGCAGTCCACGCGTCTCCGGCGGTATGTTGTACAAAAGCCAGTGGACCCAGGTCATGCGCGGGGCCGCCGGGTCCGGCGCGTCCGGATCATCGACGATCAGCACCAGACTGCGTGCCGAATCGGGGACGCCGGCCCACGCCAGCGGTGGTGTCCGGTCCTGGCCCTCGCAGGTGTAACGCGAGGGAATCTCGCCGCCGTGAACAAAGGCAGCGGAACCAAGCGTCATGGCCATGATCACCTCTGCATGAAGTGCATCTATACAGGCAAGGATAGCGTAAAAAACACCCCTTGAACGCGCAGTGTCCCCGCAGGGCTAATCCCTGCCGTACAGCGCGCGCAGCTCATTCTTGGCCTGCTCCAGGATGCGCAGCTGTTTTCTGTCCAGCTTGCTGCCGGCCCGGTTGATATAGAACACCAGCATCGACATGGCCGAGCGAAACGGCGGGCTCTTGCGCCGGGTGCTGCCTTCAGCCGAACGCCGCAGCGACAGGGCGATCTTTTTCGGATCGGTCCACGTGAATACCCCCTCCTCAAGGTTCAGGGCATTACTCTCCCGCGTCACCCTGTCGGACCAGCGCGTGGCGGTTGTCGATTTCGGTTTGCCGGCCATTCGTCAGGTGTCAGTTTACAGGCGCGTAACGTCTCCGGGTTCAGGCAATGATACGACAGGCGCCGGGTGGAATGGCTTCCAGCGCCCATTCGCCCACGCGGTAACGGATCAGGCGCAGCGTAGGATGGCCGATGTGCGCCGTCATGCGCCGTACCTGCCGGTTGCGTCCTTCGGTAATAGTCAGGTCCAGCCAGCAGGTCGGGATGGCCTTGCGCACCCGGATCGGCGGGTCGCGCGGCCAGATGTCAGGCGACTCGATGCGTTGCACGATTGCCGGACGAGTCATGCCATCCCGGAGCGGAACCCCCCTGCGCAGCTGGTCCAGTGACAGTTCGTCGGGAATGCCCTCGACTTGCACCCAGTAGCCTTTGCCCTTGCTGGATTCCGGGTTGCTGAGGCGCTGCTGCAGGCGTCCGTCATCCGTCAGCACCAGCAGGCCTTCGCTGTCATAGTCAAGCCGCCCGGCGCAGTACACGCCGGGTACATCGATGTAGTCGGCGAGCACCGCCTTGTCACCTTCGCCGGTAAATTGCGACAGTACCCTGAACGGCTTGTTGAACAGGACAATCACGGGCAGGTGGACGGCAGTTCATATGACCTTGAACGGTGTATAGACAAATGTCTATCCGATGGTCGTTGTCGCAACGGTTCATTCATGCGCATGAATTCTGCCTGTATGCCAATGATAATCTGTAAAGCAAATGACAATCACGTTTGTTTGCAACACAAAGGATAACAGGAACGTGTGACAGATCTGTCATGACAGATTGCTGACGGCATAACGCGATTTTCTGCAGGCAACAAACGCAACAGTGCGGGACTTTTTCTGTGCTTGTCACGGATGAATTGGCGATTAGAATAGCACGTGTCCTTTTGCTGCAGGACTTGACCAATATCAATAACAGAATTGCAGTGACTGGCATTATCGTCACACCATTTGACACAAGGAGATGACACATGGGTGAAACAGGCAAGTTAACGAAAATGCTGAATACCAGCAGGGACCGGCATGAGGTCGAGGACTGGATGTTCACACTGACACCGCTGGGTGTCGCATTCGTGTTTTTTATCGTGTTCATTCTTAGCACCGATATCACCAATAAGGCGCTCGTCATGGTGGTTGGTACCGCGGCAGGATTTGTTGGCCTGCAGAGCTACTGGGTGTTCAGGGGATGGCGCAAGAACCACGCAATCACCGTCATGATGGGCATAGTCACTATCGCGCTGGTACTGGGGCTCGTCTGGCTCTACATGCAGTTTTCTCTCTAGCGCAACACCAGGTCCGGTGACAGCCGGTGTCCGCTTCCGGCTGTCATCTCCCCATGTACATCGCACAGTTGCGGCCCCGGCAGTATCATCCGCTGCCGCCATGGGCCGTCATTTTGTATCCCTGCACGTGCAAACGGCCGCACCGCCGTGTTCAATCCAGCCATGGATCAGCTTGCCTGCACTGAGCCGGCTGGCGCACCTGCCTGCCGAATCGATCACGATAACGCCGCCCCGGCCATTGACCTTTCGCACCAGGTAGTCGATGCCGGCCTGTGCCGCGCGCGCGGCATCATGGCCTTGCAACTCGATGTAGCCGGCAATGGTCTTTGCCAGCACCGTTCGCATGAAGTCTTCGCCATGGCCGGTTGCCGAAACGGCGCAGCTTGCGTTGTCCGCATATACACCCGCGCCGATAATCGGCGAGTCGCCGACCCGGCCAGGCGGCTTGTTCACGATACCGCCGGTCGAGGTGGCGGCTGCCAGATTGCCGTGGCCGTCACGGGCAATCGCGCCGATGGTTCCGCCAGGCCGGTCTTCCTCCCGGTGCCCGGTCCTGCCGCGTACGTCCAGGTATTGCCGCAGGCGCTCCGCGGTCACGAAGTACTCGTCCGGAGCCAGTTGCATACCGCAGTGTGCGGCAAACCGGACCGCGCCTGCTCCCGCCAGCAGCACGTGCTCGCTGCGCGCCAGAACGAGCCGGGCCAGCCTGACCGGATTGGCAATATTGCAGACGGCTGCAACGGCGCCCGCGGACAGGTCGCGACCGTCCATGATGGCCGCATCCATTTCGACCTTGCCGTGTTCGTTCAGCACCGAGCCGCGGCCGGCATTGAACTGGGGATCATCCTCGAGCAGGCCGGCACAGGCCTCGACAGCCTGCAGGGCACTGCCGCCCGCGGCCAGGATATCCCGGCCATGCTCCAGAATGGCGCCTATGCTCTCCAGGCCCGGCGCCTGGTCCGCGACAGTCGGCATCCGGTCCGTTGACACGATGCCGCCATGGACCATCAGTGAGTAGGGTGCTGACAAAGCGAATGTGCTTCGTGGTTGATGCTCAGGCCTTGAGCAGCGTCCAGATGCCGATGCCGATAAACCCTGTGCCGGCAATGTAGCGCAGCACCTTCTCGCTGATGTATTCGGCAACGAGTCCGCCGGCAAGCACGCCCATGCCGGATGCCACGATCAGCGCCAGCGAAGCTCCGAAAAATACTGTCAGCTTGCTGACATCCCGGTCGGCTGCAAACAACATGGTCGCCAGCTGGGTCTTGTCGCCCAGCTCGGCAATGAAAACGGCAGTGAATACAGTTGCCAGGATTTTGTAGTCCAAGTCAGTGTTCCTTTTGTTGGTTGGATGCGGCAACCGGCTCTGTTCAAGCTGCATTTGCAGCCGCCGCGCCGGGATTCCGGGACAGATTCGTGAAGCACACAGGCCGTATACCGGACCGGTTGTCAGCGCAGTATATCCCCGATTCGGCGCCGTGTTGACAGTGCAGCAGGCGCGGCACATCTTTCGTGGCAACCGGCACGAACATGGGTTCGGGTATCATGTCTGACATTGCAGCGGGGTATTCACAAAATTCTGCAGCAGACGGAGGGAAGTCCATGAAACTGTTTTACTGTCCCGGCGCCTGCTCCATGGCGCCGCATATTGTCCTGCGTGAAGCGGGATACACATTCGGCATCGAGGCGGTCGATCTCGACAAGGGCGTGACAGCGACAGGCGAGGATTACCTGGCCATCAATCCGAAGGGTTACGTCCCTGCCCTGCAACTCGACGACGGCGAGATACTGACAGAGGTCACCGTCATCCTGCAGTACCTCGCCGACCACAGGCCGGCCGCCGGACTCGCCCCCGCGGCCGGCACCATGGAGCGTTACCGCCTGCTGGAATGGCTGACCTTCATCTCGTCCGAGATACACCAGACACTGGGGGTGCTGTTCAATCCCGCGCTGACGCCGGAATGGAAGGAAAACCGGCTCATGCGGTTCGGCAGTCGTTGCGATTACCTGGCCAGTGTCCTGGTCGACAGGCCATACCTGACCGGCGAGACATTCACCATTGCCGATGCCTACCTGTTCACGGTGCTCGGCTGGACGGGGCTGTTCAATATCGACATGATCCGCTGGCCGGCGCTGACGCAATACAGTGCGCACATTGCCGGGCGCCCGGCGGTTCGTGCGGCGATGCAGGCCGAGGGACTGATCGGCTAGGCAGGCAATATCCGCAGCGCGGTCCGGTGACGTGCGGGTTCCTCCCCGCTGTCACCGGACCGTTTCACTCACGGATAAGCGTACCAGTAGCGGTAGCTGTAGTCAGGCCGCTGCTGCTCATCATACTTGCGGCGTGCTTCGGCCATGTCGCGGTACCACTGGGCGCGCGCCCTGTTCCACTGCCGGCGTTCCTCCGCGATGGGATTGTTCCACCAGCGGCGCAGACTGCGCCAGCGTTCCATGTTTTCCCGACGTAACCTGGCCGCTTCCTTCATTTCCGCAATGCGGCGGTTCAACTCGGTGCGATAGGCATCGCTGCGGAGGGTATACGATTGCTCTTCCTCTACAGGCGTCGCCGTGGCAGTTTCCGCAGCGGCCTGTTCCGTGGCGGGTTCCGTTGCCGCCTGTTCGGTCGCGGGTTCTGCCGCCGCCTGTTCCGTCGCAGGTTCCGCCGCCTGTTCGGTCGCAGGTTCCGCCGCGGACTGTTCCGTCGCAGGTTCCGCCGCCTGTTCGGTCGCCGGTTCCGCCGCGGCCTGTTGTTCCGTTTCAGTCGCTGCGGAAGCACTGCCGGCCTCCACGGCCAGCGCCGGATTCGTCGTGGCGATGGTGCCGCACAGCGCAAGGGCGGTCAGCATGGCGGTCATGGCGTGTGTTGGAGCGTTGGGTTTGTTCATGATGTCCTCCTGGCTCGATCAACTGGCTGGGCCAGGTAAAGAGCGGTCATATTATTGTCAGAATTTTGACCCTACCGCCAACGGTCTCGAACATCTTTGACGAATATCAAGCAAAGCGGGACTTCGTTAGTATTTAACGGAGAATCGCCGATCTGGCGCCGGCAGCAGTTCGGCTCGTGACCAGCGCCCCCGGCCGGAGGCGATCCAGCAGCGTGATGCTGCCACGCTGCAGTCTGACCGGTTCACGCTGTTCGACATCCATCAGCCGGTTGCTGATGGATTTCCGGGCGGTGCCCCGCCGGTGCTGAATTCCTGGTGGGATGCATACAGGGCGTCGCCCGCGCCGGCAGGCTGACTTCAGCGGCATTGTCCAGCTAGGCCGTGAAGTCCGCCTCCATGGCAGTCTGCACGGTCGCGAGTTACCCGGGAAAGATGGCGGACCCGTCGCGCTTCGTCGCTAAACAGCTGACAGCGCACGGCTACCCTGCGTTATGACGTCTCGTGCGTCTGCTCAGGCTCATTGCGCGGCAACCAGCCGGTCCAGTTCGTCGAGGGCCCTGCTGGACCTGTTCAGGCTGAAGGTCGCCCTGGTCTGGCCCCATGGCCAGCGCAGGAAGGTCACGTTCAGTTGTCGTCCCGCGCGTAACTGTTGCAGCAGGCGATTGTCTGCGAGCACGCAGCCGGTGGCGTTTTGCGCGCCAAACTGGATGGGCGTGTTGTTGTCGACCTGGATGCTGACACCCTTCACGGGATAGTCGTGACCGAACACGCATATCGAGCGGGTGTATGCGGGCTCACCCTTCAACCAGGAGATCCACAACACCGGGGTCGGGTGATAGATCTCGTCCCCGACAGCCTCGGTGACCTTGCCGTAGGTCTCTGCCTTGCACTGGGTTGAGAAATTGACCTCCTCGTAGATGCAGTCCACGCGCCAGTTGCCAAACTGCACCCTGCGCTCGCGTACTTCCGATCGCTCCTGTTGCGGTGTGCTGCCCTGCACGGTAGTTGGCGGTTGTTCCCCCTTGGTGGTGCCGGCCGGAAAATTGGCACAACCGGTGGCCAGCAGGGAAATCAGTAACAGGCTTGCACGAAATTTCATGGTTTACTCCAGCGCGTTGAATCGGGACAGGCGTCGATTATTTAACAGTTTGCCGGTTTCATAAAGGCGCCGGGACAGTTTTTTAGCTATATTTCGGGTTGCCACTCCTGAAACCAGTGATTCCACGGAGGAACCATGTTGAGATTCGTATCTGCATTATTACTGCTGCTGGCGGGCCTGTCGGCCCAGGCGGCCGTCATCGGCCAGGAAGTGAGTTACCAGGCCGGTGACACCGTGATGAAAGGCTACCTGGCCTGGGACGATGCCGTGCAGGGCAAACGCCCCGGTATCCTGGTGGTGCACGAATGGTGGGGGCACAATGCCTACGTGCGCCGGCGCGCCGAAATGCTTGCGGCCCTGGGTTATACCGCGCTTGCTGTCGACATGTACGGCGACGGCAAGACCGCCGCTCACCCCGAGGATGCCGGCAAGTTCTCGGGTGCCGTACGCAAGGACCTGCCCCTCATGAAGGCGCGCTTCGAGGCTGCGCGCCGCTTTCTGGACGAGCAGCCCACTGTCGACCCGGACAGAACTGCCGCCATCGGCTACTGCTTCGGTGGCAGTGTGGTACTTGAGATGGCGCGCACGGGCGAGGACCTCGACGGCGTGGTGAGCTTCCATGGCAGCCTGGGTGGCCTGGGTCCTGTCACTGGCGAGATCAAGGCCAGGGTGCTGGTCGCCAATGGCGCCGATGACCCGTTCGTGACGGCGGAACAGATCGAGATGTTCAAGCAGGACATGGATGCCGCCGGTGCGAATTACAGCTTTATCAATTACCCGGGCGCGAAGCACAGCTTCACCAATCCTGACGCGGACAAATACGGAGAACAATTCGGCCTGCCGCTGGCCTACAATGCCGCTGCCGACGAGGCTTCGTGGCAGGCGATGCAGGATTTTTTCAATTTGATCTTCGAATGACAGGGCTGCGGGTCGGGCAGCGGCTTCCGCGTACGACGGACACATACGTCATGACCCGTGCGCAACGGCGTTTCCGCACCGGAGCACCCGGCAACCCGCCTCTCCGTCGGGTAGCTCCGTAGCGGCACTGTCCCGGGGCGCTGTTGCAGGGCTGTACGCCAGGAGCCTGTCCGGGTAATCATGTTGCGACTGTGGCGGCGGGAAACCGGTCCATTGTTACGATTCTTCTCGTCAAACAGAAGCTGCCATTCTCCTCGAACGATCGCAAGACTGTCCCCGATTTCCCTCACACCTCGCTAAGCACAGATTACCCGGACAGGCTCCTGGTGCAAGCTGTGCCCGGTTGAAATTCCCCCCATGTATTGAGGTTCCCTGCCGGTTGCGACATTATTGGGAAAAACCGGCTGCCAATAACGAGAGGAGCAATACACCATGGACAAAGGCGCTACCAACATCGCTCTATTGCTGTTGATACTTGTATGCTTCTGGATATTCTTTCTGTGGAGGAATTCGCGCAAGCTGAACAGCGACATCAAAATGGTTGCGCGACAGCACCATCTCATCAGGCACGATGACCGTGTACGTACCCTGTGCCGTGCCATTCACCTGATCAACCCGAACGTCTCGGCCGGTACCGATTATGTCATCCGGCACGACAGCCCGGACCAGGATCCTGTCATCGTGGAATGGAACGCCGATGCGCCTCGACCCACGGATGACCAGATCAGGAGTGCGCTGGCGGAAGTCCGGGATGCCTACCACGAACAGGAATTTGCCGACATGCGCCGGGCGGAGTACCCCAGTGTGGGGGAACAGCTGGAAGCGGCCTACGAGGCACGCCAGGGCAACAGCGCCATGCAACTCGAGGTGGATGAGAAGATTCGCCTGGTCAGGGAGAAGTACCCGAAGTCGGACGACTGCGCCTAGGCGGTATTGTGTGACTCATCATGACCGGGCGTGTACGCCAATACCTGGCGGGACAGTGTTGCGGGACCGGTAATGGCCGTAGTGTGCCTGACACCGCCTCTGTCTGCACAGACCATTCGTGCGCGTGATCGACAGGAGGCTGTAACCAGGCGCTGTTACCGGTGAGTGTGCGGCGGGTCCGCTTTCCGGCCAGGGGCGGACTGCCGGGATCGCTGCGCCGGCAACGGCTTCGGTTCAAAGCGGTACCCAGCTTCCATCCGCCTGCCGGCAAGCCCGGCCGTACACCTGCTCCGAACGTCCGCCGATCACTGCGCGTGTGCTGTACTCGCGGCAATAACGGCCGTCCTGGTTACGCCAGGTATCGATCGGGGTTACGCTGTAGTCGGTGCCGTTGTCCGGATTGCGCCAGTAGACCGAGGCCTGGTCCGGTGCATATTCCAGTGCCTGGCCGGTGCATTGCTGGTCGCTGGCGTTCATGCTGCGGCCAATCGAACGGCCGACCAGTATGCCGATGACCGTACCGGCGATGGTTGCCGCGGTGCGGCCGGTGCCCTTGCCGATCTGTGAACCGGCAACCCCGCCAACCACGCCGCCCAGCACGGCGCCCAGGGTGTCGCGATCGCAGCGGCCGTCACGGATGTAGGGACTCTCGTAAACACGACCATGCCAGGGCAGCAGGCGCGGCTGCTCGTACTGATCCGGGTACCTGTTGCGGTAGCCGTGCGCGGGTGCCCACGGCGGCGGATCGGCAAACGCCGGACTGAGGATGGCCAGTGTCAGCGCCGCTGCGAGCACGGGTTTCACGATGTATTGCAGTCTCTTGTTCATCGCTGACCTGCTCCTCAGGATGACGGTCTCAAATGTGGTTCGAAATACCGGGTAATAACTGTGCGCTGTCATCGCCTTCACCCGGGGTTGGCGGCAGTACAGGCGCAGGGTTGAGTCTCCGACCTAGATCTCGTAACCCAGCACCGGCGCCAGCCAGCGTTCGGTCTCGCTGATGCTCAGGTCCTTGCGCCGGGCGTAGTCCTCGACCTGGTCACGGCCGATCTTGCCGATGCCGAAGTAGCGTGCCTCGGGATGCGCGAAGTACATGCCGGACACCGAGGCCGTCGGCAGCATGGCGAAGCTCTCGGTCAGCGTCATGCCGGCATTGCCGGCAGGATCGATCAGGTCCCAGAGGATGGCCTTCTCGGTGTGGTCCGGACAGGCGGGATAACCGGGCGCAGGGCGGATGCCGCGGTATTCCTCGCGGACCAGTTCCGCGTTGCTCAGGCTTTCCGCGGGCGCGTAGCCCCAGAATTCCTGGCGCACGCGTTCGTGCATGCGCTCGGCAAACGCCTCGGCCAGTCGGTCGGCCAGCGCCTTCAGCAGGATGCTGTTGTAGTCGTCGTGGTCGGCCTCGAAGGCGGCGACCCGTTCCTCGATGCCGATGCCGGCGGTTACGGCGAAGGCGCCGATGTAGTCCCCGATGCCCGTGTCCTGCGGAGCGATGAAGTCGGCCAGCGCGAAGTCAGGCGCGTCGCCGCGGTGGACGATCTGCTGGCGCAGGGTGTGGAACACGGTGCGCACCTCGCTGCGCGATTCATCGGTATACAGTTCGATGTCGTCATCGTTGACGGTGTTGGCCGGGAAGAAACCGAGCACCGCCCTTGCCCGCAGCCATTTCTCGCTGACGATCTTTTTCAGCATGGCGTTGGCATCGTCGTACAGGTGCGTCGCTTCCTTGCCGACAACCGCGTCGTCGAGGATCTGCGGAAACTTCCCGGACAGTTCCCATGCCTTGAAGAACGGACTCCAGTCGATGTACCGGACCAGCTCGGCCAGCGGGTAATCGTCGAACACCCTGAGGCCGGTGAACGCGGGTTGCGTCACCTTGTAATGGCTCCAGTCGGTACTGAACTTGTTGGCACGCGCCTGCGCAAGGCCCAGCAGCTTGCGTTCCTGCTGCTGGGCGGCACGCTGTTCGCGCAGCGCCCGGTAGGTGTCCTTGATGTCCCTGATATAGTCCGTGCGCCGGTCCTCGCTCAGCAGGCTGCTCGCCACGCCCACCGCGCGCGAGGCGTCCGGTACATAGACCACCACGCCTGTGTAGTTCGGGTCGATCTTCACCGCGGTGTGGATGCGTGAGGTGGTGGCACCACCGATCAGCAGCGGCAGCGTGAAGCCGCGGCGCTGCATCTCGCGCCCGATGTGCACCATCTCGTCCAGCGAGGGCGTGATCAATCCCGACAGTCCTATGATGTCGACCTGCCGTTCCAGCGCTGTTTTCAGGATGGTCTCGGCCGGCACCATGACGCCGAGGTCAATCACCTCGTAATTGTTGCACTGCAGTACCACGCCGACGATGTTCTTGCCGATGTCATGCACGTCGCCCTTCACTGTCGCCATCAGGATACGGCCGTTGTTGCCGGTTGCGGCATCCTTTTCGGCCTCCATGTACGGCATCAGCCAGGCAACCGCCTTTTTCATCACGCGCGCGGACTTCACCACCTGCGGCAGGAACATCTTGCCGGCGCCGAACAGGTCACCGACCACGTTCATGCCGTCCATAAGCGGACCCTCGATGACGTCCAGTGGCCGTCCGGCCTGCAGGCGCGCCTGCTCGGTGTCCTGCTCGATGAAATCGGTGATGCCCTTGACCAGCGCATGCGACAGGCGCTTGTTGACCTCCCACTCGCGCCATTCCTGGGTCTCGGCCTGCTGCACGCCCTTGCCGTCACCGCGGTACTGCTCGGCAATCTCCAGCAGCCGCTCCGTGGCATCGGGGCGACGATTCAGTACCACGTCCTCGACGCGTTCACGCAGGCCCGGGGGAATCTCGTCGTAGATGGCCAGCTGGCCGGCATTGACGATACCCATGTCCATGCCGGCCCTGATGGCGTGGTACAGGAACACGGCGTGGATCGCCTCGCGCACCGGGTTGTTGCCGCGGAACGAGAACGACACGTTGGACACGCCGCCGGATATCAGCGCGTGCGGCAGCTTCGTCTTGATGTCGTGCGTGGCCTCTATGAAGTCGCGCCCGTAGTTGTTGTGCTCCTCGATGCCGGTCGCGATCGCGAAGATGTTCGGGTCGAAGATGATGTCTTCCGCCGGAAAGCCGACCTGTTCGGTCAGTATCCGGTAGGCGCGCTCGCAGATCCCGAACTTGCGCGCGCGCGTATCGGCCTGGCCCTGCTCGTCGAAGGCCATGACGATGGCGGCGGCGCCGTAGCGCCGGACCAGTCTGGCATGCCTGATGAATTCCGCCTCCCCCTCTTTCAGGCTGATGGAGTTCACCACGCCCTTGCCCTGGATGCATTTCAGGCCGGCCTCGATCACTTCCCACTTGGAAGAATCGATCATGATCGGCACGCGCGAGATGTCCGGCTCGGCGGAGATCAGGTTGAGGAAGCGCACCATCGCCGCTTTCGATTCCAGCATGCCCTCGTCCATGTTGACGTCGATGACCTGGGCGCCGTTTTCCACCTGCTGGCGCGCCACGTCCAGGGCGGTCTCGTAGTCGCCTTCCATGACCAGGCGCTTGAACATGGCCGAGCCGGTGACGTTGGTGCGCTCACCGACGTTGACGAACAGCGAATCCGGGCCGATGTTGCATGGCTCGAGCCCGGCCAGGCGACACTGGGCCCCGATGGACGGCAGTTTGCGCGGCGGGTGCCGTCCGACGGCCTCCACGATGGCCTTGATGTGCGCCGGCGTGGTGCCGCAGCAGCCGCCGATGATGTTGACGAAACCGTTAGCCGCCCAGTCGGCCAGTTCCCTGGCCATGATTTCCGGCGTCTCGTCGTACTCGCCGAATTCGTTCGGCAGGCCGGCGTTGGGGTGCGCGGATACGAAGGTTTCCGAGATGCCTGACAGCTCTTCCACATACTGGCGCAGCTGCCCGGCGCCCAGCGCACAGTTGAGGCCGATCGACAGCGGCCGCGCATGGCGCAGCGAGT
>Ga0210097_1000339_pt1 | contig 17267 bp, 21 predicted proteins | sample Joice_CattailNLA_2_FD_185521 | JGI IMG/M metagenome (GOLD analysis project Ga0210097, IMG submission 185521) | Wetland microbial communities from San Francisco Bay, California, USA, that impact long-term carbon sequestration - Joice_CattailNLA_D2... | ecosystem: Environmental > Aquatic > Marine...
AAACGATACCACGAGTACATACTCATTTTAGCTTCAAAACTCCAGTGTGTATTTGCTGCATACGAGAAAAGATTGGCAACAACAAAGGCAACCCCATTGGCAATGCTGGGATGCCAGTGCTTTCCCTCAATGATACCAACCGCCACAGTCACATGAATTAGCGTTGCCGCAACACCCACCATAGCAAAGCGCAGAACTGATGACGCAATTCTCATGGCAACTTGTCAATTGCTCCCGATATTTGCATACTGAAAGGAATCTTCATCAATGGAAAAGGTTGCGTCGGGATCTGACAGCAATAATCATGAGGCAAATTTCAAGGGAAGTCAGGTTCGGAAATTGATGCCGGGGCCGGTCATGAATGGGTGACATTCCCTTTCATCCATCTGATTCAATTTCCGGAATCCTCGCGAACAATATAGACCGGACGCTCTTTGGTTTCACTGTAGATTCGCCCCAAATATTCGCCCAGGACACCTAGGCCAACGAGTTGCAAACCCCCGATAAACAGCACTATGGTGATTATCGATGCATAGCCGGGTGTGTCACGTCCGAATATGATTACCTTGCCAACAATAATTGCGCCATAGCAAAATGCAAGCGTGGCAACTAAAAGGCCGATATAGAACCAAACACGCAACGGGGCTGTGGAAAAAGAAGTGATTCCTTCAAGAGCAAAGTTCCATAGGCGCCACCCGGAAAATTTGCTTTTACCAGCCTGCCGTTTTTCTCTAGTGTAAGGTATCACTGCTTGGCGGAAACCTACCCAGGCAAACAGGCCTTTCATGAATCGGCGCCTTTCGGGTAGTTGTTTCAATGCTTCGATCACTTTCCTGTCCATTAAGCGAAAATCGCCAACATTGGCCTCCATCTTGGGTTCGGAGATGGCGTTGTGCAATCGATAAAACCATTCTGCGGCCTTGCGCTTGATGAAACTATCAGCGAGGCGGTCGGTACGCTGGGCAAGTACCACATCGAATCCCTGCCGCCAAAGTTGAACCATCTCCACTATCAGTTCTGGCGGGTCCTGCAAATCCGCGTCAATCGGAATTACAGCATTTCCATAGGCGTAATCAATTCCACAAGTGAGCGCAGCTTCCTTGCCAAAGTTTCGTGAAAGATCGATTACCCTGATGCGATTATCGTTGTTCCTGAAATCCAGCAGGCATTTCAATGTATCGTCGGTGCTCCCGTCATTGATACATACGATTTCATAGTCATCACCCAATTCATTCAATACCGGCAAAATCCTGCCAAAAAAAGAAGATAGCCCGTCTGCTTCGTTATACATTGGACAGACTACGGATAAACCAATGGCATTATTGCTGCCAAGTGACATTTTATTGTCAATCAAACTCAACTCCTCTTCAAACCTATTGGCTCAATATTCCCCGATATATTAGGGTTGGTTGAATGTAGCGTAGTCCTATTCTGCTGTCAAAGCGGGATTTAGGGCTTAGCCTGACAATCGCGAGTTATCCGGGATATTGCGGCGAATCATTGGAATCACTTGGACTATAAGCATTGACACAAGATGATTATGACCAGCCGGTTCTCGCTGAATAAGGTTGTAGTTACCAATTCAGCTGTCGGTTGATATGCCGAAAATTGGTATTTTGAAATTCATGTCATGGTATTAAAGACAGACATGTTCGTATTCATTTCCCCACGGGAACAGCGGATGTTTTTACGCCCATATTAATCCGGCTAAAGGTTTTGGTGGTCAAGCCGACAATCACATTCCAGCCGTTTGAGAAGATGAAAGCCTTGTGGTAGCAAGGTAGAAAACCCCTATACTGCAAGGACTTTGACAGCGTTTACTTATTTGGCTTGAGCAACAGTCCCAATAAGAGGTAGAATGTTGCACTTTTTTCAGGAGAGTAATACCAATGGCAATATCTGCTGCGCAAAAAGCGCAAATCGTCACAGACTATCAGCGCGCCAAGAGCGATACAGGTTCCCCGGAAGTGCAAGTAGCCTTGATCACTGCCCGCATTACTTATTTGACAGAGCATTTCAAGGATAACGTCAAGGACCACCATTCTCGTCGCGGCCTTTTGCGGCTGGTTAGCCGCCGCCGCAAATTGCTTGATTACCTGAAGCGCAAGGACGATGCAAGCTATCGCAAATTAATCGAACGCCTGGAAATTCGCAAGTAACAGTTCGTATTCCGCGGGTCGCTTATGCGACCCGCTTTGTTTTTTCTATATTGTGTGGCGGTGGCGCGTCATATCATGCATATAACCAGCGACTTGGCTGGCGTAGTTTGCCAGCTTTGTCTAATGGCTAGTTGCTTCATCTAGAGAGGTCTACCTTGAGTCATTACAAGAAATCATTAACTTTCGGCAATCATCAGCTCACTCTGGAAACAGGGGAAATAGCACGTCAATCAAGCGGGGCAGTGATGGTCAGCCTGGATGACACCGTAGTACTGGTAACAGTTGTTGGCAGAAAAGACGCCAAGCCCGATCAGGATTTTTTCCCGCTGACCGTGGATTATCAGGAGAGGACTTATGCCGGCGGCAAAATTCCAGGGGGATTCTTCAAGCGCGAAGGCCGCCCCAGCGAAAAAGAAATACTGACTTCGCGCCTGATAGATCGCCCGTTGCGTCCACTTTTCCCGGAAAGTTTTTACAATGAAGTGCAAATCGTTGCAACGGTGATGTCCTCGGATAGCGAGATCGATTCGGATATTCCCGCGATGATAGGCGCTTCTGCCGCTCTGGCAATTTCAGGCATACCATTCGATGGTCCGATTGCCGCGGCACGCGTCGGCTATGCGAACGGCCAATACTTGCTAAACCCGACTGCTACTGAACTCGAGTCTTCACAACTCGATCTGGTCGTTGCAGGCACTGAACGTGCCGTGCTGATGGTTGAATCTGAAGCACAGCAATTGCCCGAAGATGTGATGCTTGGGGCGGTGATGTATGGTCATGAACAATTTCAAGTGGTGATCCAGGCCATCAACGAGATGGCGGATGCTGTTGGTGCACCTGCCTGGGACTGGATCGCGCCTGCCAAGGACGAAGCGCTGATTGCGCAGATCGCGCAGCTGGCTGAAACAGAACTGCAAAAAGCCTACGCGATCCGCTCCAAGCAGGCCCGTACCGATGCAGTAAACAATCTACGCGACAAGGTAATGGCTGCCGTGATTACCCCTGAATCGGCCCCCGGCCAGAAGAATCATGTCAACGACCTGTTCAGTTCCCTGGAGGCCAAGATCGTGCGCGGACAGATACTGAGTGGGGAGCCGCGCATCGATGGGCGCGATACCCGCACGGTACGGCCGATCACGATACGCAATGGTGTATTGCCCCGTGCTCACGGTTCGACATTGTTTACCCGTGGAGAAACCCAGGCCATCGTGGTCGCGACACTGGGAAGCATGCGCGATTCGCAGAAGATCGATGCTTTGCAAGGCGAATATACCGACCGTTTCATGTTGCATTACAATTTTCCCCCTTATTCCACCGGTGAAACCGGGCGCGTAGGTACGCCCAAGCGCCGCGAGATCGGGCACGGTCGACTTGCCAAGCGCGCGCTGGTTGCGGTATTGCCCAAAGAAGAGGATTTCGGCTATGCGATGCGCGTGGTGTCCGAGATCACAGAATCCAACGGTTCCAGTTCGATGGCGTCGGTATGCGGAGGTTGCTTGTCGCTGATGGATGCCGGCGTACCGCTCAAGGCGCACGTAGCGGGCATCGCTATGGGACTGATCAAGGAAGGCAACCGTTTTGCCGTATTGACCGATATTCTCGGTGATGAAGATCATCTCGGCGACATGGACTTCAAAGTGGCCGGTTCGGAAAGCGGCGTAACCGCACTGCAAATGGACATCAAGATCAATGGAATAACCCGTGAAATCATGCATGCAGCGTTGACCCAGGCACGCGAAGGTCGCATGCATATCCTGGGACTGATGAAGAAGGCAATGCCGCAGGCGCGTACCGAAGTGTCGGATTTCGCACCGCGCATGATCAAGATGAAGATCAATCCGGACAAGATCCGCGATGTTATCGGCAAAGGCGGGGCTGTAATCCGCGCGTTGACAGAGGAAACAGGTACCACGATCGATATTGACGACTCTGGCAACATCACCATCTCTTGCGTGAGTGGTGAAGCCGGCAATCTGGCCAAAAAACGCATTGAGGACATCGTAGCAGACGTAGAAGTCGGCAAGATCTATGAAGGTCCGGTAGTCAAACTGCTCGATTTTGGCGCATTGGTGAACGTATTGCCAGGCAAGGATGGGCTGTTGCACATATCACAGATCGCTCATGAACGCGTCAGTAGTGTATCGGATCACCTCAAGGAAGGTCAGATCGTGCGCGTGAAGGTGCTGGAAGTGGATGACAAGGGGCGGATGAAGCTAAGCATGAAAGTGTTGTTGCCGACTCCGGAAGCAGCTCAATCTCACGCACACGCATCCGAATAGAAATAGGCAGATAATCAAATCAAGCCCCGCCGGATCCGGCGGGGCTTTTTGTTGCATAAGGAAAACAGCAGCGAAGATTATTTGGCCACTTGTCGTTCGCGTATCTCGTCCAGGGTCTTGCAATCGATACATAGTGTAGCTGTGGGCCTGGCCTCCAGGCGGCTCAGGCCAATTTCTACACCGCAATTCTCGCAAAAGCCATACTCCCCGCTATCGATTTTCTCGAGCATCTCATTGATCTTTTTGATCAATTTTCGCTCGCGGTCGCGGTTGCGCAATTCCAGGCCCATATCGGATTCCTGAGTGGCGCGGTCATTGGGATCGGCAAATACCGTTGCTTCGTCCTGCATGGTATGCACAGTACGATCAATATCCTTACCCAAGCCTGCCTTGATATCGTTCATGATCTTGCGGAAGTGTTCAAGCTGTTTGGGATTCATGTAGGCTTCACCCTTCTTTGCTTTGTAAGGGTTAGCAGGTTTGTCAGGCTGTAACGGCATTGCACTTCTCCAACGAGATAAAAATGAAAGTCTGCTTTAATATCAGAAAGCGCGTTCCTAGGCAACTAAATTAACTTGTGACAGCAACAGGAACATGCTCGGACGCTTGCTAAGGTGCGGAATAGGTTGCGATTTCCATTGTTCGATGGAGCGTGTCTGTATCTGTTCTCCTTGCAACGAGATGTCGGTAGCGACACATAGCAGTGTTGTCGGCCGGCATTTTGCGAGCAACGCGCTGAACAGCTTCTCATTGCGGTACGGAGTTTCTATAAACAATTGGGTCTGGTTGCGTTTGGCCGACTCCGCTTCAAGCGTAACGATCGCCCTGTCTCTTTTCGAAACTTCGACGGGAAGGTAGCCATGAAATGCGAAATGCTGCCCGTTCAGGCCAGAAGCCATCAGCGCCAACAAAATGGATGACGGCCCCACCAGCGGCACGACACGAATCCCTTTTCGGTGAGCCAACATTACAAGTTTGGCGCCCGGATCGGCAACTCCGGGACAACCTGCCTCGGAAATAATACCGAGATCCTCGCCAGCTTCCAGGGGAGCGAGCATATCGGACAGCTCTTCGGGATTTGTGTGATCGTCGAGGCGATCGAAATGCAAAGACTGGATAGGGTGTTCCGGATTGAGGGCGGAAAGAAATTTTCGCGCGGTCTTTGGTTGCTCCACCACGAAATATTTTATTTTGCGAGCCAAGTCTATGACGTGCTGAGGCAATACTAGCTCTGCAGAAGTGTCGCCCAGCGTACAGGGTACGAGATAAAGGGTTCCGAACGCGTTGGCCATATTGTCAGAATAACTGCACATTCTCGCAACGCAGCATATCGACCAGCAATATCAGCGGCAGCCCGATCAGTGCATTAGGGTCGTCACCGGTCATGCGGCTGATCAGCGCGATACCCAGCCCTTCCGATTTTGCGCTGCCGGCGCAATGATAGGGCTGCTCCTTGAGCAAATAGCCTTCAATCTCTGCATCGCTGAAATCACGCAGCGTTACAAAATTTTCCGCTACCTTGGTCTGCATATTTCCGGTCTTGCTGTTAAACAGTACAAGCGCGGTATAGAAACGGGTGGTTTTTCCACGCATCGCGCTAAGCTGCTCGACCGCATTGTCGTGGCTAAGTGGTTTGCCGAGCTGCCGTCCTTCCAGAAGGGCGACCTGGTCCGAGCCGATGATAAGCGCATCTGGATAATGTCCAGCAACGACGCGCGCTTTTGCCTGAGCGAGCCGCACCGAAGTCGAGCGTGCAGATTCATCGGGCAATGGTGATTCATCAATATTCGGCGCCATGACTTCAAATGGAATCTTCAGCCGTTTCAGAAGTTCGCTACGGTATATGGAACTGGATGCGAGGACTAGCACTATATTCCTTGAGATTTTTGACATAGGGCAGCGAAAAATATATCATGCGCGCCTCATGTACGCACGGCCTTTGATAGATAGCCTGGATTTTGCCGGTAAAGGACGGGAAATCAGTGGCGAAGTGCCGGTAGCCGGACTGCCACGATTGCAGGACATACTGGAAAATCAGCAGGGTATATTTAGTTACAGAATACGCGGCGGTTCAGATCATCAGGGTAATCATTTTCTGGACGTGAGCGTGACCGGACGCTGTCAGGTACGATGCCAGCGCTGCATGGAAGGCATGGATTTCCCTGTACTGCTTGATACGCGACTTTACCTGCGCGATCAGGAAAGTCTGGATGCCGAAGAACTCCTGTCCGATATTCCGGATGGACATGAAGATCACGATAGCATCTTGGCAGAAGTGCATTTGGATGTGTTGAACTTGCTGGAAGAAGAAATTGTGTTAGGCATGCCTATTGCTCCCAAACATGAACAGGGTGCATGTCATGCTGCCGGCGAAAGGAATCGGCAACTTGAAGGACGCCATCCCTTTGCGGTTTTGGACAAATTGAGGCGTAATTAATCGAAATATTTTTAGGAGCAGTTATTATGGCGGTACAACAGAATAAAAAATCTTCATCCAAACGCGGTATGCACCGTGCCCACGATTTTTTGACCAACCCTGCGCTGGCAATAGAACCAACCACAGGTGAAACTCATTTGCGCCACCACATCAGTCCAAGTGGCTATTACCGTGGCAAAAAGGCAGTAAAGTCCAAGGGTGAATAAGATGTCAAGCTACGCAGCCGATCAATTTGATCGGCTGCGTTTTTATTTCCCTCCCCATCACCGTAGGGTCACCTAGTGGATGTCACATTAGCTATTGATGCAATGGGTGGCGATCACGGTCCGACGGTCACCGTTCCTGCAGCAGTCGAATATCTGAAGCATAACCCTGGCGACACCATCGTTCTGGTGGGGATCTCCGATGCCATTGAAAGTGAATTACGCACCCTGAATTTGCAAACAGGAGTGCATTTGCGCGTCCACCCCGCTACCGAAGTGGTAGGTATGGATGAACAGCCTCAGTCCGCTTTACGCGGTAAAAAGGATTCCTCGATGCGTGTCAGCATTAATCTGGTCAAGAACGGTGAGGCACTGGCCTGTGTCAGCGCCGGCAACACCGGTGCTTTGATGGCAACTGCGCGTTATGTACTCAAAACTCTGCCCGGCATCGACCGCCCTGCGATCGCCTCGCACCTGCCAACCAGAAAGGGTCAGGTCTGCATGCTTGACTTGGGCGCCAATACGGATTGCAGCGCCGAGCACCTGTTGCAATTCGCACTGATGGGTTCCGCACTGGTTACAGCACTCGAGCACAAATCGAATCCGACGATAGGCCTGCTGAACATCGGTAGCGAAGATATCAAGGGCAATGAAGTGGTCAAACAGGCCGCGGAAATGCTGCGCGTCAGCGACCTGAATTTCTACGGTAATACTGAAGGAAACGATATATTCAAGGGCACCACCGATATTGTGGTTTGTGATGGTTTTGTCGGCAACGTTGCGCTGAAAACGACCGAAGGTCTGGCGCAGATGCTGGGAGATTTCCTGCGCGAGGAATTCAGCCGCAATGCCTTGACAAAACTTGCCGCATTGATTGCATTACCTGTATTGAAAGCATTCAAACGCAGGGTCGACCCGCGCCGTTATAATGGCGCAAGTTTCCTTGGTCTGAAGGGTATCGTGGTTAAGAGTCACGGCTCGGCGGACATTTTCTCATTCCGCTGTGCAATCGAGCGTGCTGCGGAAGAAGCACGTGAAGGGTTGTTGCTAAAAATCAGCGAGCATATCGAGAAGTGGCACCACGAGCGTCAAAATACAGAACAAGGAGTCGCTTGATGTATTCAAAGATCATTGGTACCGGCAGCTATTTACCCGAAAAGACGCTGACCAACTACGATCTGGAAAAGATCGTCGATACTTCGCATGATTGGATCGTGTCGCGCAGCGGAATACATGAACGGCATATCGCTGCTGACGATGAAACGACCAGTGATCTCGCCTTGCATGCCAGTCTGCGCGCCATCGAAGCAGCGGGCATCAAGGCGGATGATATCGATCTGGTGGTGGTCGCAACCACTTCGCCGGATCAGATCTTCCCCAGTACCGCCTGTATCCTGCAGGACAAACTCGGGATCAAGAATCGCGGTGCGGCTTTCGATATACAAGCGGTGTGTGGCGGATTCGTCTATGCGATGAATACTGCCGATCTGTACATTCGCGGAGGACAGGCCAAGACTGCATTGGTGGTTGGTGCGGAAGTGTTATCCCGCATGCTGGATTGGAATGATCGTACCACATGCGTATTGTTTGGTGACGGTGCAGGTGCGGTGTTGTTGCGTGCAAGCGAAACGCCGGGAATCATCTCGAGCAAGCTGCACGCCGATGGCAGCCATCGGGACATGTTGAAAGCTGAAGGCAACATTCGCAACGGCGCAGTGCAGGGCGACCCGTTCATCAAGATGGAAGGCCAGGCCGTGTTCAAATTTGCCGTGAAGGTGCTGAGCGATGTTGTCGAGGAATTGTTGGTAGAAAACAAACTGCAAGGTTCCGATATCGATTGGCTGGTCCCGCATCAGGCCAATATCCGCATCATGGAAGCCACTGCCAAGAAGCTCGGCTTGGGCATGGAAAATGTTATCGTCACGGTCGCCACCCACGGCAACACCTCGGCAGCTTCGATTCCTTTGGCTTTGGATGCAGCAGTGCGCGACGGCCGTATCAAGGCGGGGCAGAACATTATATTGGAGGCCGTGGGTGGGGGGTTTACCTGGGGTGCCGTTTTGATCAAGTGGTAGGCCTTAGACATGACTAAAATCGCTTTCGTTTTTCCCGGACAGGGTTCGCAATCGCGCGGCATGATGAACAGCTACGCGGAATACGCTGCTGTGCGCGATACTTTCACCGAAGCGTCGGATGTATTGAAACAGGACCTGTGGCAATTGGTTTCGGAAGGCAGCGATGCCGACCTGAGCGCCACCGTGAATACCCAACCCATCATGTTGACTGCAGGTATTGCTGTTTATCGCGCTTGGCAATCACGGCACGGCGCAGTCCCGATCATCATGGCAGGTCATAGTCTCGGGGAATACACTGCTCTTACCGCTGCCGGTGCGTTGAGGTTCGAGGACGCGTTACCGCTGGTCCGCTATCGCGCGGAATGTATGCAGCAGGCAGTGCCCGAAGGTGTCGGTGGTATCGCCGCGATACTGGGTCTGGACGACAACGCGGTGCGTGCCGTATGCATTGAAGGTGCGCAGAGCGAAGTGCTGGAAGCAGTGAATTACAATTCTCCCGGCCAGGTGGTGATCGCAGGAAACCGTACTGCGGTCGAGCGTGGCATGGAACTGGCAAAGGCCAAGGGGGCCAAACGTGCGATATTGCTGCCGATGAGCGTGCCGTCTCATTGCCTGTTGATGAAGGGAGCTGCAGAACAGTTGCGCGAATATCTCATCTCTGTGTCAGTGCAAGTCCCCCCCATTCCGGTGCTACACAATGCCGATGTGAAAAGCTACACAAACTCGGAGATGATCAAGGATGCGATGGTGCGCCAATTGTATTTGCCGGTACGCTGGGTCGAGACCGTACTTGAGTTCGGCAAACAGGGTATCACCCACAACGTCGAATGTGCGCCGGGAAAAGTATTGGCAGGATTGAACAGACGTATCGATCCCAACCAGCAAGCCTTGACAATCAATGACGGCTCTGCTCTAACACAGGCTCTGGAGACATTAGAACAGGGAAATTGAATATGACATTACAGGGACAAATCGCACTGGTGACTGGAGCCAGCCGCGGCATCGGCCAAGCTATCTCACTGGAGCTGGGCAACCAGGGAGCGTCTGTAGTTGGCACTGCCACCAGTGATACGGGTGCTCGAGCAATCAGTGCGTATCTTGATGCCGCTGGTATCAAGGGGGCGGGAGTGGCATTGAACGTCAACGATGCGGCACAGACGGAACAGGTGCTGGGTGACTTGCGCAAAAGATTCGGGGAAATTTCGATACTGGTGAACAACGCCGGCATTACCCGCGACAATCTGCTGGCACGCATGAGCGAAGAAGAGTGGGACGACGTGCTGGCAACCAACCTGAAATCGGTGTTTCGTCTCAGTCGCGCCGTACTGCGCGCTATGATGAAGGCCAAAGGCGGGCGCATCATCAGCATCTCTTCAGTAGTTGGCAGCATGGGCAACCCGGGGCAATCAAACTATGCCGCCTCCAAGGCGGGCATGGTCGGCTTCACAAAATCTCTCGCGCAGGAAATAGGCAGCCGCAATATCACCGTTAATTGCGTTGCTCCGGGCTTCATCGATACCGACATGACCAACGCACTGGACGAAGAACAACGCGCCAAGCTGGTTGAACATGTGCCGCTGAAACGATTGGGCCTGCCCGCAGACATCGCTGCTGCGGTGGCTTTTCTGGCCGGCCCGGGTGCGGCTTACATCACCGGCGTTACGCTGCATGTGAATGGCGGGATGTATATGGAGTAGCCGGTAAAGAATCAACTTGACCTCAACCCATTGAAAAGGATAACGAATGGCCAAGACAAATTACTCTTACGAAAAGCGCCAAAAAGAGATAGCCAAAAAACAGAAACAGGAAGAAAAGCGACTAAGAAAGATGTCACAGAAGGGCGAGCAGCCTCAAGAGGAAATACCCAAACATCCAGGCGGTGAAAGTAACGGCGGCTGATTCGTCAGTAGGGACAGGATCGCCGGTTGATATCCAGTGTTCGTTGTGAAATATGTTTGCTGCATCGCGATAACTCGGGAATAGCGTCTGTTTGTGGATGGCAACATACCGCGATAGACGAATAAAAATAGCGCAGGAACTTCTCGTAACTTTATAACAGCCTGAATGCGCACACCAATTTTCAAGCCTACAAGTTATTTGGTATTTTGGGCAATTTTGATACAATGCGCGGGCTTTTTTGAACTTTAATCAAGGGTGGGAGAAATAGCATGTCAATAGAACAACGCGTAAAAAAAATCGTTGCCGAGCAATTGGGTGTGAACGAATCGGAGGTCAAGAACGAATCTTCTTTCGTTAACGATCTGGGTGCGGATTCTCTGGATACCGTCGAGCTGGTCATGGCTCTGGAAGAAGAGTTTGAATGCGACATTCCAGATGAAGACGCAGAAAAAATCACCACCGTGCAGCAAGCCCTGGACTACGTCCTGGCGCACCAAAAGTAATACTTTTCCAATTCTTATTGCCCACCTTATGTCCATGGCGGAGTCGGTTTGTCTAAACGCAGAGTCGTCATAACCGGGCTGGGGATCATCTCCCCGGTCGGTATTGGAATACCCGTGGTTTGGCAGAACATCGTCGCAGGGAAGTCCGGCATCACAAAAATCACCCAATTTGATGCCAGCGCAATGGCGGCACAGATCGCCGGTGAAGTGAAAGATTTTGACGTCACGCAATATCTGTCCGCCAAGGATGCTCGCCGGATGGACAGGTTCATCCATTTAGGCCTTGTTGCCGGAATCGAGGCGTTCAAGGATTCCGGACTGACGGTCAGCGAACAAAATGCAGAGCGAATCGGCGTAAATATAGGATCTGGTATCGGCGGACTGCCGATGATCGAGGAAACACATAACGAATATTTGGCTTCGGGGCCACGCAAGATCTCGCCTTTCTTCATTCCCGGCACAATTATCAATATGATATCCGGCAATCTGTCGGTGATGTATGGACTGAAGGGACCGAATTTGTCCATGGTTTCGGCCTGCACTACCGGAACACACTGCATCGGTGAATCGGCGCGGATTATCGAATATGGAGACGCGGATGTAATGATCGCCGGCGGTTCCGAATCGACGATAAGCGCGTTGGCCGTCGGTGGATTTTCTGCCGCTCGCGCACTCAGCACACGCAACGACGATCCTGCTACCGCCAGCCGTCCATGGGACAAGGGCAGGGACGGTTTCGTGATGAGCGAGGGTGCAGGGGTGCTTGTGCTGGAAGAATACCAACATGCCAAGGCTCGCGGTGCAAAGATGTATGCAGAACTGGCGGGTTATGGAATGAGTGGCGATGCCTACCATATCACTGCTCCGAATACAGACGGCCCACGCCGCAGCATGTTGAATGCGTTACATAACGCCGGGCTGAACCCGCAAGATGTGCAATATGTAAATGCGCACGGCACTTCGACACCGCTGGGTGACAAAAACGAGACCGAAGCAATCAAACTGGCATTCGGTGATCACGCCGGAAAACTGGTAGTAAATTCCACAAAATCGATGACAGGTCATCTGCTGGGCGGGGCAGGCGGGGTGGAATCGGTATTCTGCGCTTTGGCAGTACACCACCAGATATCACCTCCAACGATCAATATCCTGGATCAGGATCCGGAATGCGATCTTGATTATTGCGCAAATAGCGCACGCGACATGAAGATTGACGTGGCAATCAACAACAATTTCGGTTTTGGCGGGACAAACGGCACGCTGGTGTTCCGCAAGATATAAATCTCATTGCTGATATGCTGGTCAATGGCAAGCATGGGAATTTGATCAGCATCCGCGATCGTGGTCTGCTTTATGGTGACGGTGTGTTCCGCACCGTGCGTGCATCTGCAGGCCAGGGGCTGCACTGGCCGAAGCACTATCAAAAACTCCGTCATGATTGCACAGCGCTCGGCATTTCGTGCCCTGATTATGCGTTGCTTACCGCAGAACTTGGCGAATTGCTCAAGCTTTACCCCGTTGGGGTGGTCAAACTGATCGTCACGCGGGGAGCGGGAACACGCGGGTACGCGCCTGCGGCAGATATTGAACCCACGCATTGTTGGGATGCATTCCCAGTTCCGGATTATCCGGATGATTGGCCTATCAGCGGGATCAAGGCGCGAATTTGTGAGCTGCGCTTGTGCTCTCAGCCGCATCTTGCGGGCATAAAGCATCTCAACCGTCTGGAGAATGTACTGGCTGCAGCCGAATGCAGCGATACTGACATTGCAGAAGGATTGCTGATGGATGCAGCAGACAATGTCATAGCTGGTACGCGCAGCAACTTGTTTGTGGTTAATCAGGGAAAGCTGATAACCCCGGCGTTGACGTGCTGCGGGGTGGCGGGTATGCAGAGAGAACGCGTGATGGCTTGGGCAATGAAGCACAAAATGCCACTTCAAGTACGCAATATCAGCATGGAAGAGGTCTTGAAAGCGGACGAATTGTTTCTGGTGAATAGCATCATGGTTTTGTGGCCGCTGCGTGAACTGGACAAGAGCCGCTGGACTGATTTTCCAATCGCCACGAAAATTCGCCAGGGCCTTGATGGAAATGACGGATGATCCATATAAGACGAACAAGGCGTGGCGGATTCGGAATGATACGAAGGTTATTCGCACTGATTATTTTACTGGCGATGCTGGCAACTGCAAGCATGATCTATTATGCCTACCGCTTGCTGCCTCTTCCCGCTACGCCGTTTGAATTCGATTTGAGGCAGGGCGAAAGTCTGAAGGGTACTGCCCGGCAAATGCAGCAATCAGGTTTGATGACCCATGAATGGCCGTTTGTCCTACTCGCCAGAGTCATGAGTAAATCAATGCAACTCAAGGCGGGCAACTATGAATTAAAACATCCGGTTACCCCGCTGCAGCTATTGCAAATCATCACCCAGGGCGAGTACAGCCAAAGAAAGATCGGTATCATCGAAGGTTGGACGTTCAAGCAGTTTCGCAGTGCAATGGATGCCAACCGGTATATAGCGCATGACACCAGTGGACTTTCGGATCTTGAGATATTGAAACGTATCGGCGCAACCGAAACCGATCCAGAAGGTTTGTTTTTCCCCGACACTTATCATTTTACCGCGGGTAGCAGTGATCTGGCGGTATACAAGAATGCCTATCGCACGATGCAACAACACCTGCAAGAAGTATGGGAATCACGCGATTCAAATCTTCCTTTTCAGACACCTTATCAGGCACTCATCCTGGCTTCGATCGTCGAGAAGGAGACAGGAACCCCAGGTGACCGCAGCATGATTGCCGGAGTGTTCGTGAATCGCCTGCGTAAAAACATGTTGCTGCAAACGGATCCGACCGTAATTTACGGAATGGGTGATAGGTTCGACGGTAATTTGCGCAAGCGCGACCTGTTGGCCGACACGCCCTACAACACCTATACCCGCAGGGGCTTGACGCCAACCCCGATCGCCTTGCCGGGTATGGCGGCATTGCAGGCTACTTTGCATCCTGCCCAGACCGACGCGTTATACTTCGTCGCTCGCGGGGATGGCAGCTCGCATTTTTCAAGCAATCTGATCTCCCACAACCGTGCTGTAAAAAAATATCAACAATAAGGCAGCCTCAGAATTTCAAGGATCGCCCGAAAACCAATTTATGAGTAAATTCATAACATTTGAAGGCATGGATGGGGCCGGAAAAAGCACACATCTATCCTGGTTTGCAGATGCTTTGCGCCAGCGGGGAATAGATGTTGTGGTAACACGCGAGCCGGGAGGAACCCAGCTCGGAGAGCAGTTACGCGAAATACTGCTGAACCAGGCAATGTGCATTGGTACCGAAGCACTGTTGATGTTTGCAGCCCGTCTGGAGCATATCGAGCAAGTCATCAAACCATCGCTGAGTGCGGGAAAATGGGTGATCTCCGACCGTTTCAGCGATGCCAGCTTTGCCTACCAGGGTGGGGGCAGGGGTTTGGACTGGGACAAGCTAAAACAACTCGAGCGGTGGGTACAGGGTGATCTGCAACCAGATCTGACTATATTTTTTGACGTTCCGGTCGACGTTGCACGAAAGCGTTTGCTAAATGCTGCTTCCCTGGATCGCTTCGAGCAGGAACATTCCGATTTCTTCGAGCGAGTCAGGGAGGGATATCACCGGCGAATCCGGGAAAATCCGCAACGCTATGTTGTTATCGATGGGGCCAAGGCAATGAACGATGTTAAATTAAATCTTGAAGACATTGTTTTAAGTATATGATATGAAATATATATATCCTTGGCAGAAGAGCGATTTGATGCGCTTGAAAGAGTTGCGCAAGCGTCCCCCGCATGCCGTTCTCTTCAAGGGCGCCAAAGGCATCGGCAAGTTCGATCTGGCCATGAATTTCGCGCAAAGCCTGTTGTGCCAACAACCCGGTGAATCTGAACTTGCTTGCGGAAAATGTCGATCCTGCCATTGGTTCGAGCAGGAAACTCACCCGGATTTTCGGCTGCTGCAACCAGAAGCATCGAGTCTGAACGGTGGAGAATCTGAATCCGGCAAAAAACCCGGCAAACACATAACTGTCGACCAGGTGCGCGCATTGGCGGATTTTGTCGGTATGTCCGCTCACCAAGGCGGTAGCCGAGTCGTGGTTATTCATCCGGCAGAAGCGATGAATGCAAATGCCGCGAACGCCTTGTTGAAAAATCTCGAGGAACCGCCACAGGGAATGTTGTACATACTGGTATCGCACAAACCCCAGCAATTGCTGCCTACCATATTGAGCCGATGCTTTTCCTTTGCGCTTCCGGCACCTGACACAACCAGTGCAACTCGTTGGCTGATTGAACAAGGTGTAGCAGACCCGGCTAATGCGCTTGCTGCCTCAGGTTTTGCACCGCTACAAGCGGTACATCAGGACCTACTATTGGGCAATGAAGACCGCTCCAGAATGCTCAGAGCCGTGAGTCAGCCTGATGGATTGGATGTTTTTGCGCTTGCCGAGACTTTGCAAAAGACCGAGCAGGTGCTGGTCGTGCAATGGCTGCAGCAATGGAGCTATGATTTGAATTCGATGAAATTGGCCGGCAGGCTGCGTTATCACCCCGGTGAGGAGGCAGCGATCAAAAAACTGGTCGAGCGAGTCGCACCGTTGAATCTGGCACGACTGCAAAAATATTTGCTGACGGCGAAACGGGAAGCACAGCACACACTCAATTCCAGGTTGTTTTTCGAATCCTTGTTGCTTGTTTATCGCCAGTTGATACTTGAATAACCATGCCGTTTGTCGATTCCCATTGCCACATCAATTTTCCGGAACTATCCGAGAATATCGGCGATGTGCTGGCACAAATGCGCGATAACGAAGTGGTTAGCGCTTTATGTGTTTCGGTAAACCTGGCGGATTTCCCCCAAGTTCTGGCACTTGCCGAGCAGCATTCCCACATCTATGCCTCGGTAGGTGTTCATCCCGATTACGAAGGTGTCGAAGAGCCCGATATCACTCATCTGGTCAGGTTGGCCCAGCACCCCAGGATCATCGCCATCGGCGAAACAGGTCTGGATTATTACCGCCTCAAAGGTGATCTGGAGTGGCAACGCGCGCGATTTCGTACTCACATCAACGCGGCCCGCGAATCCGGCAAACCGCTCATCATTCACACCCGCGAAGCTGGAGCGGACACGTTGCGTATCATGGCCGAGGAAAAGGCATCCGAAGCGGGCGGCGTGATGCATTGCTTCACGGAAACCTGGGAAGTGGCCGAAGCTGCACTGGAGATGGATTTCTACATATCCTTTTCAGGCATCGTCACTTTCAAGAACGCGAAGCAGCTCAAGGAGATCGCGCAACGCGTGCCGCTGGAGCGCATGTTGATCGAAACCGATGCGCCTTATCTGGCTCCGGTGCCGCATCGCGGCAAACTCAACCAGCCTGCGTATGTAAAGCATGTCGCTGAGGAGATCGCTACGTTGCGCAACATCAGCCTGGAAGAAGTAGGGCGTAGCACCACAGAGAATTTCGAGCGCCTGTTCAAGCTGGATAACATTGTTCAGTGATTCATACGAGTGAATTTATTGACAGGAATACGAATATCCCTATAATGCGCAACTCGTTTTGCGGGAGTAGCTCAGTTGGTAGAGCGCAACCTTGCCAAGGTTGAGGTCGAGAGTTCGAGACTCTTCTCCCGCTCCAATTTCGAGGGAAAGCAATCTGGCTTTCCCT
>Ga0210097_1000342_pt1 | contig 17155 bp, 18 predicted proteins | sample Joice_CattailNLA_2_FD_185521 | JGI IMG/M metagenome (GOLD analysis project Ga0210097, IMG submission 185521) | Wetland microbial communities from San Francisco Bay, California, USA, that impact long-term carbon sequestration - Joice_CattailNLA_D2... | ecosystem: Environmental > Aquatic > Marine...
TCACCCGCCGCTCCATAGCTTTTTGAACTTCCTTCAGCGTGATGTAGCCGTCCTTGTTCGCGTCGATCTCGTCAAAAAATTCAGGCATGCGCGGAAATTCGGCATAGGCTTCCTTGCGGGTCAACTTGCCTTTCTTGTCCTTGTCTGCTTTGTTGAACCGCTTTTCGAACTGGGCATAGTCAAACTTGTCTGCAGTCGCTCCCGCCCAGACCAGGGGTGATGCCAACATCAATGCAAAGACCAGATAACGCATACCTTCTTTCTATAGTTGTTCGTCAATATTCCGGCATCCTGCCGCAAGCAACGTGCCGGGTCAATTTTCTGCATAGTTACGCTTATACAGTCGAACGAGACCTCACGCCGCCCGCGCGCCATATCCGGCAAGCGCCTTCGTCGGATACCATGCACGGCCCGACCGGCGTGCGCGGCGTGCAGGCGGTGCCGAACAGCTTGCACTCATCCGGGTAGATCTTGCCCAGCACCACGCGCGCGCAATCGCAACCCGGCGGCATCTCGCCGACGCGCTTGCGACCTTCCTTCTCGAATCCCGTGAACTGTTTGCGCGCATCGTGCCGTTCGAAGCGCGGCGCGAGCGCAAAGCCCGAAGCAGGGATGATGCCGATACCGCGCCAGTTCGCATCGACTACCTGCATCGCCTGCTTTAGCTGTGCCTGAGCGGTCGCGTTGCCGCCAGGACGCACCACCTCGGGATAGCAGTTGTCGAGGAAACATTCGTCCTCGATCAGCTGGCGCAGCACCGAATAGGTCGCCGCCAGCAGCGACACCGGCGTGAAGCCAGCGACCGCGGCGGGGATCGCATGCTGCTCCGTCACGAAAGCCCACTCCTCCGGTCCCATCACGGTGGCGACGTGTCCCGGCGCGATCAGCGCATCGAAACCCGGCTTTCCGGATTCGAGCAGCATCGCGACCGCGGGCCAGGTCAGCCGGCACGACAGCAATAGTGAAAGATTTTCCGGAACACCCTCGAGCAGCATCGCCGCGACCGGCGCGGTCGTGGTCTCGAAACCCGCAACGAAGAACACCACCTTGCGTCCGGGATTTTCTTTCGCGATCTTCACCGCTTCCTGGGGACTGGCGACCGGGCGTATGTCGCCGCCTGCGGCCTTGGCCTGCTCCAGCGAGCGCGGTTCGGATTTCGGTGCATTGACCGGCACGCGCAGCATGTCGCCGAACGCAACCAGGATCACGCCCGCATGCAAGGCCAGCTGGATCGCGAGGTAGACATCTTCTTCGGGGCACACGCACACCGGACAGCCGGGGCCGGGGATCATTTCGACATTCTGCGGCAACGCGCCGCGCAGTCCCGACATCGTGATCGTGCGCTCGTGCCCGCCGCACACATTCATGATGCGCGTGCGATGCTTGATCGGCAGTGTCTTGATCCTTGTCAGCCAGTCTTGTGCGGCAAGCGTCACGTGATGTTTCGCTCCGGAAAATGCGATTGCCGACCATTCTACTCCGGTATTGAGACTGCGATTATTGTGAATTTCAATGGAACGACCGGAAAGTTAACGCATCGAATTCCGGGTTTGCGAGAACCATGAAGCAACAATGGCTGTGTTTATTGCCGCTTGATTTGTGACCATCCTCACAGACACGTGGTCGGAAAAAATGTATTTTTAAAATTTAGTAATACCCTATCGGTCGGCCAGAGCACCGTTGCATTTGTCGTTTTGGCTTGACTATATATTAGTATTTGTTAATATACGAATGCTCGATACGTACCCCATACCGGAGATGCGATGCCCGAAAAAGCCAAACCCGTTCGTTTGTGGCAGGAGATCACGCTGGCGCTCGCGCTGAAATTCTTCGTGCTCTTCGTCATTTGGGCCGTGTGGTTCTCGGGCCCCGAGGACGCCACCCTGAACGACCAGGCCGTCGCTTCCAAAATACTTTCCCAGCAACTTGATAAGGATCATGACCATGATGCCGTCCCCTGAACTCGTCGATCTGTCGCGGCTGCAATTCGCCGCGACAGCCATGTACCACTTTCTTTTCGTGCCGCTCACGCTGGGGCTCTCATTCCTGCTGGTCATCATGGAATCGGTTTACGTGATGACCGGGAGGGAGGTCTACAAGGACATGACCCGCTTCTGGGGCAAGCTGTTCGGCATCAACTTCGCGCTCGGCGTCACCACCGGACTGACGATGGAATTCCAGTTCGGCACCAACTGGGCCTACTACTCGCACTATGTTGGCGACATCTTCGGCGCGCCGCTCGCGATCGAGGGCCTGATGGCGTTCTTCCTCGAGTCCACCTTCGTCGGCCTGTTCTTCTTCGGCTGGGACAGGCTCTCCAAAGTCAAACATCTTATGGTCACGTTCCTGGTGGCGGTCGGTTCCAATCTTTCCGCGCTGTGGATATTGATCGCGAACGGCTGGATGCAGAATCCGGTCGGCGCGGAGTTCAACTATCACACGATGCGCATGGAGATGACCAGCTTCACGGAGCTGCTGTTCAATCCGGTCGCGCAGGTCAAGTTCGTGCACACCGTCTCGGCCGGCTATGTGACCGCCTCGATGTTCGTGCTCGGCGTCAGCGCATGGTATCTGCTGATCGGGCGCGACAAGGCGTTCGCGCTGAGGTCCATCGCCGTTGCGGCCGGATTCGGCCTCGCCTCCGCATTGTCGGTGATCGTGCTGGGCGACGAATCCGGCTACACCGCGGGCGAAGTGCAGCGAGCGAAACTCGCGACGATCGAGGCGGAATGGCATACCGAAAAGGCTCCTGCGGCGATCACCGCGATCGGCTTTCCGGATGAAAAGACGGAAACCACCCATTCGGCGATCAAGATCCCCTACGCGCTCGGCCTGATCGCGACCCGTTCGGCCAGCCAGGAGATCACCGGGATCGTTGAATTGCGCGACGAGAACGAAGCCAGGATCCGGGACGGCATGACCGCCTATGCGGCGCTGGAAAAATTGCGCGCCGGCGATACCAGCGACGAGACCAAGGCGTCTTTCGAGAAGACCAAGGACAATCTCGGCTACGGTCTGCTGCTGAAGAAATACACGCCCACTGTGACCGATGCGACCGAAGACCAGATCAAGATGGCGGCGCGCGACACCATCCCCAAGGTCGCACCGATGTTCTGGACGTTCCGCATCATGGTCGCGATCGCGTTCACGATCCTGTTCATTTTTGCCGCCGCGTTCTACTACACCGCCAAGCGAAACATCGCGGAAAAGCGCTGGCTGCTTAGGCTGGCGCTGTACAGCATCCCGCTGCCGTGGATCGCCGCCGAAATGGGCTGGTTCGTCGCCGAATACGGGCGGCAACCGTGGACGATCAGCGGCATCCTGCCGACCAGCCTGAGCACTTCCAACCTCAGCGTGTCCAGCGTGTATTTCAGCCTCGCCGGTTTCATCGGATTCTATTCGCTGCTGCTGGTGGCCGAGCTGTACCTGATGTTCAAGTATGCGCGCCTCGGCCCGCAAAGCCTGCACACCGGCAATTACGGAAAAGCCTAAGGAGACAATGATGATATTCGACTACGAAACACTGAAACTGATCTGGTGGCTGTTCGTCGGCGTGCTGCTGGTGGGCTTCGCCATCACCGACGGGTTCGACCTGGGTGTCGGCGCGCTGCTGCCGTTCATCGGCAGGAACGACGACGAGCGCCGCGTGGTCATCAACTCGATCGGCGCGACCTGGGACGGCAACCAGGTCTGGTTCATCACCGCGGGCGGCGCGATCTTCGCCGCCTGGCCGGTCGTCTATGCGACCGCGTTCTCCGGTTTCTACATCGCGCTGATCCTGACGCTGTTCGCGCTGTTCTTCCGGCCGGTCGGGTTCGACTACCGCAGCAAGGTCGCCGACCCGCGCTGGCGCAGCGCCTGGGACTGGGGCTTGTTCGCCGGCGGATTCGTGCCCGCGCTGATCTTCGGCGTCGCCTTCGGCAACCTGCTGCAGGGCGTGCCGTTCAGCTTCGACAACGACATGCGTGTCACCTACAGCGGCAGCTTCTGGCAATTGCTGAATCCGTTCGGCCTGCTCGCCGGCGTGGTCAGCCTGACGATGCTGCTGATGCATGGCTCGATCTATCTGCAGATCAGGACCGAGGGCGTGATCGCGGAGCGCGCAAGGCGCGCGACCACGATCTTGGGCGCGGTGTTCATCCTGGCCTTCATCCTTGCCGGCATCTGGGTCATGAACGGCATAGACGGTTACCGCATCGTGTCGATGCTTTCCGCCAACGTCGCCTCGACCCCGCTCGACAAGGTCGTGGAAAAATCGGCGGGCGCGTGGATGAGCAACTACCACAGCCATGCGCTGCTGTGGCTGGCGCCTTTGCTCGGCATCGCGGGTGCAGCGCTGGCGATCGTCCTGTCCGGCGCGAAAAAACCCATCTCGGCATTCGTCGCGAGCTCGGTGATGCTGGCCGGCGTGATCTTCACGGCGGGCATCGCGATGTTCCCGTTCATCATGCCGTCGAGCTCCGACCCACGCAGCAGCCTGACGGTCTGGGACGTGGTATCCAGCCACCTGACGCTGCAGATCATGTTCTGGGTGGTGCTGATCTTCCTGCCGATCGTGCTGGCCTACACCTCGTGGGTGTACACCGTGCTGCGCGGCAAGATCACGGTCGAATCGGTTCGCGCCAACGACCATAACGTTTATTGATCACTGTATCTACTGAAAGGAGAACATCATGTGGTACTTTGCCTGGATGCTTGGCGTCGGACTGGCGATGGCCTTCGGCATCATCAACGTGCTGTGGCTGGAAGCGGAATATTTCTGCAAGATCGAGCTCGAAGAAGCCCGCGCGGGAAAGAAGTAAAGATTCCAACCAAGGGATCTTTGCGAGGAATCTTTGACCGGATCTTCAGTCACACCGGATATTGAACTTTGAAAGGAATGAAATGGCACGTGTAGTGATTTTAGGAGCAGGCATCTCGGGGCACACCGCCGCGCGATACCTGAACAAATGGATAGGCGGGAAGCACGAAATCGTCGTGGTGTCGCCGAACGCCAAATGGAACTGGATCCCTTCCAACATCTGGGTCGGCGTCGGGCAGATGACCGAGCAGCAGGTCACCTTCGACCTCGCCGAGGTGTACGGCAAGACCCATGTGAAATTCCACCAGGCCAAGGGCATCGCTATCCATCCCGAAGGCAGCGCGGAAAATGCAAAGCCCTACGTCACCATCGAATACACGCGCGCCGACAAGGCCGGCCAGCAGGAGCACATCGAGTATGACTACCTGATCAACGCCACCGGGCCCAAGCTGAACTTCGGCGCGACCGAGGGCCTCGGCCCCGAGCACGGCCATAGCGTCTCGGTCTGCACCGCGCAGCACGCGCTGGAAGCCAACCAGAAATTGCAGGAACAGATCGACGCGATGCGCAAAGGCGAGCACCGCACGCTGGTGGTCGGCACCGGCCACGGCATGTGCACCTGCCAAGGTGCCGCGTTCGAATATATCTACAACGTCGACCACATCCTGCGCGAGGCGGGCGTGCGCGACAGGGCGCGCATCGTCTGGATCAGCAACGAATACGAGCTTGGCGATTTCGGCATGGGCGGCGTCAACATCAAGCGCGGCGGCTACATCACCAACGGCAAGACCTTCGCCGAATCGCTGATGGTCGAGCGCGGCATCGAGTGGATCATCCGCGCGCACGTCAAGAAGGTCGAGGCGGGCAAGATCCATTACGAGCTGCTGGACGGAACCTTCCACGAACTCGAGTTCGATTTCACGATGCTGATCCCGCCGTTCGCCGGCGTCGGCCTCAAAGCGTTCAGCAAGACGGAAGAGGACATCACCAGCAAGCTGTTCGCGCCCAACGGCTTCATGAAGGTGGATGGCGACTACACCGCGCGCCCCTTTGCCGAGTGGAGCGCGAAGGACTGGCCGCGCACCTACCAGTCACCGGTGTACAAGAATCTTTTCGCGGTCGGCATCGCCTTCGCGCCGCCGCACCCGATCAGCAAGGTCATGAAGAGCCACAACGACACCCAGATCAGCCCGACCCCGCCGCGCACCGGCATGCCTTCCGCCGCGATGGCCAAGGCCGTGGCAGAGAGCATACGCGACATGATCAACAGCGGCTCGGACCAGCCGACGCATACCGCCTCGATGGCCGAGATGGGCGCCGCCTGCGTTGCCTCGACCGGCTCGCACCTGTTGCGGGGAACGGCCGCGACGATGACCGTGTTCCCGGTCGTGCCCGACTACGAGAAATATCCGGAGTACGGTCGCGACATGGATCTCACCTTCGGCGAGATCGGCCTGGCCGGACACTGGATGAAATCGCTGCTGCACTACACCTTCATCTACCAGGCCAAACTGAAACCGGGCTGGTACATACTGCCTGACTAGGCCATCGAAATAATATTCAAGAGGAAACGAACATGTCAGACAACCAAACCAACCGCGAGCCCTACCAGCAGGCCTACTATCCGCCGGTGCCGACCGGCTTCACGCGCCACATGCGCACGAACCCGATCTGGCAACTGTGGCGCTTCATCGTCATCAACTGGAAGATGCTCAAGCTGCTGGCGAATTCGCACCACTGATTGCTGCTTGATTAATAAACAAACCGGCTGCATGCTGATCGCGTGCAGCCGGTTTTGTTTTGTGATTCCCTAATAAAGTTGAAAGTAGTGGCGGCTAATCCGCCATACCAGACAGCCATCTACCGCAAGGGACTGTCTGTATAATAGAAAAAAGCGGTCTAGCAGTCATTAAGTGCCCATATATCAAGTCTAGAATTCGGTCATGCTGAAGAATCGATTTACTGTAGGGGATTGTCAGTAAAAAATAATGACTCATAATCCTTTGGTCGCTAAGGCTTGTATCAAGCTAATTCGCATAATGGCTTTTAGGCGTGTAAAACTGACATATTTTCTGTCATTGCTGGTGTCTACAATGGCCGAATTACTTTCATCAACTATCTTTCATTTAGGTTACAAAGTTTCAATCCATCACCAGCACCGCCGCCCCTCGTATTCTTCCAATCCTCAGTCTAGTTAGCGCGTCGTTGGCCTGCTCCAGTTTGAACGTTTCGATCTCGGTCTTCACCTTCGCCTGCGGCGCGATCTTCATGAATTCTTCGCCGTCGCGGCGCGTGAGGTTGGCGATGGAGCAGATCTTCCGTTCGCCCCACAGGATGAAATAGGGGAAGCTGGGGATGTCGCTCATGTGGATGCCCGCGCACACGACGGTGCCGCCTTTCGCGGTGTGGCGCAGCGCTTCGGGGATCAGCGCGCCGACCGGCGCGAACAGGATCGCGGCATCCAGTGGTTCCGGTGGCGGGGCATTCGAATCGCCCACCCATGCTGCGCCGAGTTCGCGTGCGAACTGCTGGCCTTCCGCATCGCCGGGCCTGGTGAAGGCGTACACCTTGCGGCCCTGCCAGTTTGCTACCTGCGCGATGATGTGTGCGGCAGCGCCGAAACCATAGATGCCGATATTCTGTGCATCGCCGGCGGCGCTGAGCGCGCGGTAGCCAATCAGCCCGGCGCAGAGCAGCGGCGCGGCTTCGGCATCGCGGTAGCTTTCCGGGATCGCGAAGCAGTAGCGCTGGTCGGCGGCGGCGTATTCGGCATAGCCGCCGTTCAGTGTGTAGCCGGTGAAGCGCGCTTCGTCGCACAGGTTCTCGCGCCCGCTGGTGCAGTAGCGGCAATGGCCGCAGGTGCGGCCCAGCCAGGGCACGCCCACCCGTTGCCCGATGTTGAAACGCGTGACATTGCTGCCCTTCGCGACGATGCTGCCGACGATCTCGTGGCCGGGGATCAGGGGAAGCTTGGGTTCGGAGAGTTCACCGTCGAGGATGTGCAGGTCGGTGCGGCACACGCCGCAGGCATGCACCCTGAGCAGGATGTCGTCCGCGCCGCAAGTTGGCTGCGGCAGCTCGGACAGCCGCAGGGCTGCCCCGGGTTTTTCCAGAACCATCGCACGCATGATGTGCTCCCGATCGTTTGTGCAGTTGATGCGCAGGCGAGTAAGCGTCGTACCCTGATCTTGCCGGGTCAGCCCTGTGCAGCGAGGGTCACGTTGCCTCCGCCCCATCGGCTGCAAGCATCTCGTCGAGCAACTCCCACGTCGAGCGCGCCTCCTGCTTGGTCATCTTCTGCAGCGCATAGCCGACATGCACCATCACGTAATCGCCCACGGCGGGCAGCTCGTCCTGCAGCATGAACAGGCTGACGTCGCGCGACACGCCCTTGGCGCTGCAGCGCGCGCTGTAGCCGTCGATCGCTTCGATCTGCATCGGGATGCCGAGGCACATGACGTGAATCCCATTGAATGGTGTTTTGCAAGTTTACTCCTGATTGATGACAACATGCAGCACGGAAATGTTTAACAAATATTAACGAATTACTTGGTTGAAGTTTCAATGTCGCGGTGCTAGATTGCGCGTGTCGCCTGACCGGATGCGTTCAGATGAATTCCCGCCGCAAAACCCTGATTCTTGGCATCGGCAACACCCTGTTGCAGGATGAGGGAGCGGGTGTGCACGCGATACGGCAATTGACCGAGCAGGCGGCCCGCCGCGACGACATCGAACTGATGGACGGCGGCACGCTGAGCTTCTCGCTGGCCGGCGCGATCGAGGATGCGGAAAATCTTATCGTGATCGATGCCGCGCAGTACGGCGGCGAACCCGGCACCACCAGGGTATTCCTCGGCGATCACATGGATTCCTTCGTCGGCGGCAACCGCAAACTCAGCGTGCACGAAGTGAGCCTGCTTGACCTCCTGATGATCGCGCGCCTTGCCGATCGGCTTCCTCGGCAACGCGCACTCATCGGCATTCAGCCGCACAGCATAGACTGGGGCGAAACGCCTTCGCTGCCGGTTGCCGGCGCGATCCGCTTGGCCTGCGATCAGGCCATGCAACTCGTAGCGGAGTGGCAGACATGAAACTGCCCGGTAACAATCTGAAAGACATTCCAGTCAAAACCGATAATGCGGAGGAATATTCCGTCGGCAATATACGCGCGCTGCAGGCGGAGATCGCGGCGTGCCTGGAAAAGCTGGCGGAAACCGGCGAGACCGGGATCATCGACCTGAACAGCCTGCCGTTCGCGCCCGGCGAATATGAACAGTTGCGCCAGGCGCTCGGACAGGGCGAAGTCTCCGCCCGCATCGAAGCCATCGGTCCGAGCGAGATCATCGAGACGCGCTACCCCGGCGTATGGTGGGTGACGCATTACAACGTGGAAGGCGACATCGTCGCGGACTTGATAGAGATCTCATGGATTCCGGAAATCATGAAGAGCCAGCCTGATGACATCCGAACCGGGCTCGAACTGTTACGCGCTCAACTTGATGATGCCCTGATAAACGACGAGGTGCAGCAATGAACGATCACGACACTCTGGGCGAACGTCTCGCGCAGCAAGGCGTCAGCCGCCGCGCGTTCCTGAAATTCTGCACCGCGATGGCGTCGCTGATGGCGCTGCCGCCAGGATCCGCGAACGCGATCGCCGAAGCGCTGATCAAGGCGAAGCGGCCGTCGGTGATCTGGCTGTCGTTCCAGGAATGCACCGGCTGCACCGAATCGCTGACGCGCTCATATTCACCGACGCTGGAGAACATGATCTTCGACATGATCTCGCTCGATTACCACCACACGCTGCAGGCCGCTTCCGGTTATGGCGCGGAAAAATCCCGCCAGGATGCCATGGAGAATTTCTTCGGCAAATATCTGCTGGTGGTGGATGGCTCGATACCGCTCAAGGATAACGGCATCTATTCCACCATCGCCGGGCGCACCAACCTCGATCTGCTGCAAGATGTGGCAAAGGGCGCGGCAGCGGTCATCGCGGTAGGGACCTGCGCCGCGTTCGGCGGCATACCGAATGCCAAGCCGAACCCGACTGGCGCGGTTGCGGTTTCCAATATCATCAAGGACAAACCGATCATCAACATTTCCGGCTGTCCGCCGATACCCGCAGTTATCACGGGGGTGCTGGCGCATTACCTGACTTTCGGCAGCTTGCCTGAACTGGACGAACTGGGCCGTCCCAAGTCCTATTACGGCGAGACCATCCACGATCGCTGCTATCGCCGCCCGTTCTACGACCAGGGCAAGTTCGCAAAGAGTTTCGACGATGAAGGCGCGCGCAATGGCTGGTGCCTGTTCGAGCTGGGCTGCAAGGGGCCGACCACCCACAATGCCTGCGCCACAACCAAATGGAACGGCGGCACCAGTTTCCCGATCGAGTCTGGCCACGGTTGCCTCGGCTGTTCGGAGCCGCATTTCTGGGATGCGGGCAGCTTCTATAGCGCGCTGTCGATGCCTGCCAGTCCGCTGAAGCTGGCTACCGGCGGGGCAGTAGCGGGAGCGGCAGTCGGGATAGGCGCATCCGTCGCCAACCGGATGAAGAAAAATGCCGCCAAGTCCGCGCACGAAACTTCCACGATAGCCGATCTGGAGAAATGAAATGGATCAAGAACTGTTCCTGACCTGGGTACGCAGCACCGGTTTGGACATTGCTGTCGGTATCTTTGTGCTGGGCACACTGTGGCGATTAATTGAAATCTATACGCTGGGACACAAACCGGATCTCGCCGTGCCGCGCCATCGCACCGGCGCATCCGGGTTGCATACCATGTTCCGCCGCTCCGTGCCGCCGCCCGGCATGTTCAAGCGCTCGGCCATCAGCTATGTGGGGGGTTACATATTCCACATCGGCCTCGCCATCATCGTGTTCCTGTCTGCGCAACACATCAAATTGATCCAGGGGCTGACCGGACTGTCATGGCCCAACCTGCCGTCGCAATTCATCGATGCAACGGCGGTGGTCACGCTGGCGACCATGCTGATGGTGCTGGTGGATCGTATCAACAATCCGGTCAAGCGCTTCCTTTCCACCTTCGCGGACTATGGCGCCTGGGCGCTGACTTTCCTGCCGGTGCTGACCGGCTATCTGGCAACCAAACACCTGCTGCTGCCCTACACCATGATGCTGGCGCTGCATATCCTCAGCGTGGAACTGCTGCTGGTCTTCCTGCCATTCACCAAGCTGATGCATGTGTTCACGCTGTGGGTATCGCGCTGGTACAACGGCGACACCAACTCACGTAAGGGCGTACCTGTATGACTGCGTCGCTAGACAAAGGCATCAGCGTCCTCAAGGAAATGATAGACGCGCCCATCGCGAGCTACTTCAGCAGCTGCGTGCACTGCGGGCTGTGCGCCGAAGCCTGCCTGTTCTATACCGAGACCGGCGACCCGAAATACACGCCTATCCACAAATTGAAGCCGCTGCGCCGCGTGTACCAGCAGGAATATACGCTGCTCGGCAGGTTCGCAAAGATGCTGGGTTTGTCCAAGCCGGTCACCGATTCTGAACTGGAAGAGTGGAAACCGCTGGTCTATGACAGCTGCACCCTTTGCGGCCGTTGTTCGATGGTGTGCCCGGTGGGGAACGACATCGTTTATATGGTGCGCAGACTGAGGGAAGGCATGGCGATTTCCGGCCATGCACCCGACGGACTGATCGGCGCATCCAGGCGGGCGGTCGAAATCGGCAGCCCGATGGGCGTGAAGCTGGCCGCGGTGCAGGCGCAAATGAAGCATGTACGTCAGGACACCGGCATCGAGATTCCGCTGGACGCGGCGGGCGCGGAATACATGTTGATCATGTCGTCGATGGAGATCATCAATTTCCCGGAATACCTCGGTGCCATTGCGCGCATCATGAAGCAGGCCGGCAAGAGCTGGACGCTGTGCTCGGAAGCGTTCGAGGCAACCAACAGCGGCATTCAGATCGGCGTCTCCGACATTGCGAGGGTGCTGGTGCAGCGCATCGTGGACGGCGCGGAGAAGCTCAAGGTCAAGACCGTGATCAGCCCAGAATGCGGCCACGCCTATACTGCGTTGCGCTGGGAGGGCCCCAACCTGATCGGCCGTCCGTACACCTTCGACGTCTTGCACATCCTGGAGGTGCTTGACGGTTTCCACAAAGAAGGACTGTTCAAGACCTCGGGCTTCGAGGACGAACGGCTCACTTTCCACGATCCATGCCAGTTGGTGCGGCGTGGCGGCGTCTTTGACGAGCCGCGCAATCTGCTGAAGCTGGTGGCAAAGGATTTTGTCGAAATGAGCGATGCCGGAAAAATGAACTGGTGCTGCGGTGGAGGCGGCGGGGTCAGCGCGATCGAAGAAGCCGAACAGCTGCGCCTGCAGGCATTCAAGATCAAGAAGTCGCAACTGGAACAGACCGGCGCCAAGACCCTGGTCACCGCCTGTGCCAATTGCCGCATCGTGATCGAGGAAGGACTGGAGCATTACAAGATGCATATCCCGGTGGTGGGACTGACGGAAACGCTCGCCGATCATCTGGTGGAAGGAGAAAAACCATGACTATCGACAACGATGGCGATTTCAAGAAGGCGCTGAGCGGTCTATCCCCCGCGCAGCAGCGCATGGCCGCGGCGCGTTTTGCGGAGAATGTGCTCGAGCTGACGCGGGATGCGCGGATCAAACGCACGATCGAATCGGCCAAGCTCGACACCATAAGCGACGAAGAACTCGGCACGGCATTCCAGTTCGCCAAGGCTGCCAGCGTGGACAGTTATACCCAGTGCGGTCACGAATGCGACTGGAACAAGCAGGCCGGGCATTTCGTGGCGGAGGCGGCGCTCGCCAGCATCAAGCCTGCCGACGGGAACAACCCGGCCTGGGACGCCGCAATGCACGCGCGCATGGCGCGTACCTGTGCCAGAATCGCTGCCGGCAACGGCACCCACAATCGCGAGGATGCGGCGCAATACCGCATCCTCGCGGAATTTCTGAATAGCTGAGGAAAAACTCATGGCCACACAAACCGTCGTCGTCGACCCGATCACCCGCATCGAAGGGCACCTGCGCATCGAGGCCGAGACCGATGCGGACAATCGCATCACGCGCGCATCCAGCGCCGGCACGATGGTGCGCGGAATCGAGATAATTCTGCGCGGCCGGGATCCGCGCGACGCTTGGGCGTTCGCACAGCGCATCTGCGGGGTGTGCACACTGGTGCACGGCATCGCGTCGGTGCGCGCGGTGGAGAACGCGCTGAACTACGAAATCCCGCCGAACGCGCAACTGATCCGCAACCTGATGATCGCGGCGCAATACGTGCACGACCATGTGATGCATTTCTATCATTTGCACGCGCTGGACTGGGTGGACATCGTGTCGGCGCTGAACGCCGATCCCAAGGCCACCTCGACGCTGGCGCAATCCGTGAGCCCTTCCTACCCGAGATCCTCGCCGGGCTATTTCGCCGACGTGCAGAAGAGGCTAAAGACCTTCGTCGAAGGCGGACAGTTGGGCATTTTCGCCAACGGTTACTGGGGACATCCCGCCTACAAGTTGCCGCCGGAAGCCAACCTGATGGCGGTGGCGCATTATCTGGACGCGCTGGCGTGGCAGCGCGACGTGGCGAAGCTGCATGCCATCTTCGGCGGCAAGAATCCGCATCCCAATTTTCTGGTCGGCGGCGTGCCGTGCGCCATCAGCGTGCATCCGCAACACGAGGGACGCGGCAACGGCCCGCACTTTCGCGGCGGCGAAGCGGCCACCTCGCTGAATATGGGGGGGCTGGAAACAGTACGCAACATCATCGAAAAGATGCGCACTTTCGTCGACCAGGTATATGTGCCGGACACCCTGGCGATAGCGGGCTTTTACAAGGATTGGGGCGCGCAGGGCGAAGGCGTAGGCAACTTCATGACCTACGGCGATTTCCCCGAAAAGGGCATGAGCGATCCATCCACTTTCCTTGTTCCGTCCGGCGTGATTTTGAATCGCGATCTGTCCGTGATCCACCCGGTCGATCTGGAAGCCGAAAACCAGATACAGGAATTCGTCGCACATTCCTGGTACGACTACAGTGTCGGCAAAGAGCAGGGTTTGCATCCCTACAAGGGAGAAACCCAGCTGAACTACTCCGGCCCCAAGACGCCTTACGTCAACCTCGACACCAATGCGTCTTATTCATGGCTCAAATCCCCGCGCTGGCAGGGCAAGCCGATGGAAGTCGGGCCGCTGGCGCGGGTGCTGGTGCTGTATGCGAAGGGTCATGCGCAGACCCAGGAACTGGTGAACATGACATTGAAGAAACTCGACCTGCCGGTGACCGCGCTTTATTCCACGCTGGGACGAACCGCCGCGCGCACGCTGGAAACGAAGATCTTTGCCGATGCGATGCAGGGCTGGTATGACGAGTTGATCGCGAACATCAAGGCTGGCGACGTGAAGACGCACAACGACAGATTGTGGGAGCCTTCCAGTTGGCCTTCGCTTGCCAAAGGCGTCGGCTACACCGAAGCGCCACGCGGTGCGCTGGCGCACTGGATCGTGATCAAGGATGCCAGGATAGACAATTACCAGGCGGTGGTACCGAGCACATGGAATGCCGGTCCGCGCGATGCTAAGGGACAGGAAGGTCCTTACGAAGCCGCACTGAAAGGCCACCATATGCACGACCCGAAACAGCCGATCGAGATCCTGCGCACGATACACAGCTTCGACCCGTGCATCGCCTGTGCGGTGCATGTGACCGATCCGAACGGTGAGGAACTGGTCAAAGTCAAAATCATGTAAGACATCAAGGAGAGTCATCATGCGTATCCCGACAAGATTCCTGACAACAATCTTTCTGTTAGCCGCAAGCGGCACTGCCTTCGCCCACCCCGGCCATGATGTCTCCGGCCTCGCGGCCGGACTGATGCATCCGCTCACCGGCCTCGATCATTTGCTCGCGATGGTGGCGGTTGGGCTGTGGGCATCGCAAGGTGGCGGACGTAAAGTATGGCTGCTGCCCGCCTCGTTCATGACGATGCTCGCGGTCGGTGCCGGTATCGCGACGCAGTGGCCATCATTGAACCTGGTCGAGCCCGGCATCGCGGTATCGGTGCTGGCATTGGGGCTGCTGGTCTCCCTTTCGCTGCAACTGCCCGCGATGCTCAGCGTCGCGATCACCGCGCTGTTCGGCCTGTTGCACGGCTATGCGCACGGACTGGAATTGCCCGAATCCGCCGCGCCTGCCGCGTATGCGCTGGGATTCCTGGCCGCGACGGCATCTTTGCATCTCGTCGGCATCACCATGGGTATCGCCACACGCGAACGTCATGCGCAGCTGTCACGCCTGCTGGGAGGCGCGATCGCGATCAGCGGCGCCTACCTGCTTGCCTCTGCATGAATATGAAACGATTACATGAATTCAAAGCGCGAAGTAGCTCTTCGATTCTGGACCAACTTGAAAAGGACAACAATCTTTGCAATGCTACCGGTTACGGCCTTTGTTCTATTGGAAGTTGCCGGTTGCTCCTTGGCTTATCACCGCAAGACCTTCAACGATGGCTTTGATTTCCCCAGTGAAAATGTGGACCTGATTGTCAAAGGGAAGACCACCGGCGATGAAATTATCGAAATGTTCGGCGGGCCGCTGCAAAAAAAAGATATTTCCGAGAACCAAGAGCAATGGAGGTATTTTTACTCGACCGGTATAGAAATCAAGGAAAGCGGCTTTCTGACTGTTGAAGAACATTCTGCCCGCTGGCACAAGACGCTTGTTATCGTGTTCAAGAACGGGATCGTCACAAACTTCATCTATAGCGAAGGCCATTAGTTTCTAGACAATTAAAAATATCACGATCCGTTTCCGATGTGATTCTCGGAGCGGCGGAATACGAAAAGGTATATGCTGTTTATTATCGATATTCAGGAAAAATTCTGTGGAGGTGTTCGATGTCTAACGCTCGCATGGTAACCGTCGACGGCAACGAAGCCGCCGCCTATATCGCACACATGACCAACGAAGTGATCGCGATCTATCCGATCACGCCTTCCTCGCCGATGGGTGAGCATGCCGATGCATGGTCGTCCCAGGGTGTCAGAAATCTCTGGGGCACCGTTCCGGAAGTCGTCGAGATGCAAAGCGAGGGCGGGGCTGCCGGTGCGATACACGGCGCTTTGCAAACCGGCTCGCTGACCACCACTTTTACCGCATCGCAGGGCTTGCTGCTGATGATCCCCAACATGTACAAGATCGCCGGCGAGCTGACGCCTTTCGTGATGCATGTAGCCTCACGTTCGCTGGCGGCACAGGGGCTGTCGATCTTCGGCGACCATGGCGACGTGATGGCGGCGCGTGCCACCGGCTTCGCCTATCTCGTCTCCAATTCGGTGCAGGAAGCGATGGACATGGCACTGATCGCCCAGGCTGCAACATTGGAAGCGCGCGTGCCTATCCTGCATTTCTTTGATGGTTTCCGCACTTCCCACGAAGTCGCCAAGATCGAGCAGGTTCCGGTCGAAGTGGTGCGTGAAATGATAGACGACGAGATGGTATTCACGCATCGCGCCCGCGCGCTGACGCCGGATCATCCATTCATACGCGGCACCTCGCAAAACCCCGATGTCTATTTTCAGGCGCGCGAGTCGGTGAATCCATTCTACCAGCGCATGTCCGCTATCGTGCAGCGCACCATGGACAAGTTCGCCGCGCTGACCGGACGCCAGTACCGTATCTATGAATACGACGGCGCGCCTGATGCGGAGCGCGTGATCGTGCTGATGGGTTCCGGCGCGGAAGCGGTGGATGAAGTGGTCGACCACCTCAATCATCACAGCGAAAAAACCGGCGTGGTGAAGGTGCGCCTGTTCCGCCCGTTCGCGGCGGACGAGTTGCTCAAGGTCATTCCCGCCACTGCGCAACGCATCGCGGTGCTGGACCGAACCAAGGAACCGGGCGCGGACGGCGAGCCGCTCTACAAAGATGTGGTCACGGCGATCAGCGAAGCCCATATGAGCGGCACGAGCAAGTTCACCGGTATGCCGCGCGTGATCGGCGGGCGGTACGGACTGTCCTCCAAGGAATTCACGCCGGGCATGGTCAAGGGCGTGTTCGACGAACTGAACAAGGATCAGCCGAAGAACCATTTCACGATAGGCATCTACGACGACCTCAGCCACTCCAGCCTGGAGTGGGATGAAAATTTCCGCACCGACTCCGACCGGGGCGTGATGCGTTGCATGTTCTACGGCCTCGGCTCGGATGGCACGGTGGGTGCCAACAAGAACTCGATCAAGATCATCGGCGAAGATACCGACAACTGGGCGCAAGGCTACTTCGTTTACGACTCCAAGAAGGCGGGCGCCGTCACCGTGTCGCACCTGCGTTTCGGC
>Ga0210097_1000344_pt1 | contig 17013 bp, 13 predicted proteins | sample Joice_CattailNLA_2_FD_185521 | JGI IMG/M metagenome (GOLD analysis project Ga0210097, IMG submission 185521) | Wetland microbial communities from San Francisco Bay, California, USA, that impact long-term carbon sequestration - Joice_CattailNLA_D2... | ecosystem: Environmental > Aquatic > Marine...
CCACCCGCCGGTCGTGTTGCGGTGCTGCCGAGGGTCTTTGTCGCCTTCGAAGCCTTCGAGAACGTTGTAGCAGTCGCGGTAGCCGGCCTGGGTCGCCGCCATCGCCGCGTGGTGGGAACGGCCGCCCGAGCGGCAGATGAACATCACCGTTTCGTCCATGCCGACGAAATCGCCGAGCTGGCTGATGAAGTCGAGATTGAGCGTACCGCCCGGGTAGCTGTTCCACTCGACGGGCACCGCCCCGGGGATCCTGCCGACCCAGTACAGCTCCGCTTGGGTACGAATATCGACCAGCCGCGCGCCGGCCTGCATCAGGGCGTAAGCCTCTGCGGGGAGCAGCGCCCCGGCGTAGGGCAGGCTCAACGCCTGCGCCCGCTTGCGCGCGGCCTCGAGAGCGGCGCTGATTTTCGGGTCCGGTGACATGAATGACGCCTGATTGGGCCGCCTATTATCCAGAAAACCCGCGGCGCGGGGCCGATGACCGCGGTTGGTGCGGGCGACGCCCTTTCGCGGTGCGACCGGCCCGACGGCGCACTAAAAGTGTGCCGGCGGATTCGGTAGAATCATCTTCCGCCGTGGGACCCAGAGGGACGGCCGCGGCGATTCCGATTGGCACGAAAACTGCTCATTTGCGCGAGTCCGGCCGGCGCTTTCGGATCGCGCATCGGCACGAAGACAGCTTACCCACTCAGGAGATTTGAAGATGGCCACGACGCCCGATGACGTCTTGAAGATGCTCAAGGACAAGGAGGTCAAGTTCGTCGACCTCCGTTTCACCGACACCAAAGGCAAGGAACAGCACGTGAGCGTGCCGGTGAAACATTTCAACATGGACAAATTCGAGCATGGCCATGCGTTCGATGGATCGTCGATCGCGGGGTGGAAGGGCATCCAGGCGTCCGACATGCTGCTGATGCCCGATCCGGTGAGCGCGCGCATGGACCCGTTTACCGACGAGCCGGTGCTCAACATCAGCTGTGACGTGATCGAACCATCGGACGGCAAGCCTTACAGCCGCTGCCCGCGCGGCGTTGCCAAGCGCGCGGAGGCTTATCTGAAGTCGACCGGCCTGGGCGACGTGGCGTACTTCGGGCCGGAGCCCGAGTTCTTCATCTTTGACGGCGTGACCTGGTCGGTCGACATGTCGGGGTCGTTCGTGAAGATCAAGTCCGAGGAAGCGCCCTGGTCGACCGGCATCGACTACGAGTCGGGAAACATGGGGCACCGCGCGCCCGCGAAAGGTGGCTATTTTCCCGTGCCGCCGGTGGATTCTTTGCAGGATATCCGCAACGCGATGTGCCTCGCGCTCGAGCAGCAGGGTGTCGACGTCGAGGTGCATCACCATGAAGTCGCCGCTGCGGGGCAAAACGAGATCGGCACGCGCTTCGCGCCGCTCGTCCAGCGGGCGGACTGGATGCAGATCCTGAAGTACACGGTGTGGAACGTCGCGCATTCGTACGGCAAGACGGCGACCTTCATGCCGAAGCCGGTGGTCGGCGACAACGGCTCGGGCATGCACGTGCATCAATCGGTGTGGAAAGGCGACACCAACGTCTTCGCTGGCAACGGTTACGCGGGCCTGTCCGAGTTCGCCATCTACTACATCGGCGGCATCATCAAGCATGCGCGTGCCCTCAATGCGCTGACCAACCCGGGCACCAACTCCTACAAGCGGCTGGTGCCGGGATTCGAGGCGCCGATCAACCTGGCGTATTCCGCGCGCAACCGCTCCGCGTCGTGCCGCATTCCGCACGTCGCGAGCCCCAAGGCGCGGCGCGTCGAGGTGCGCTTCCCGGATCCGACGGCGAACGCCTACCTCGCGTTTGCGGCGATGCTGATGGCGGGCCTCGACGGGGTGCAGAACAAGATCCACCCGGGCGACCCGATCGACAAGAACATGTACGATCTGCCGCCCGAGGAAGCGCAGCGTGTACCCAAGGTCTGCGCCTCATTGGAACAGGCGCTCGACGAGCTCGACAAGGACCGCACGTTCCTGACCAAGGGCGGCGTGTTCGACGACGATCTCATCGACGCCTATATCGAGCTCAAGCAGGAAGAATTGACGCGCTTCCGCATGACCACGCACCCGGTCGAGTTCGACATGTACTACAGCGCCTGAGGCCAGCGCCCGGCCGGGACCCCGGCCATGGCTGTTGTCGGAAAGGGACGGGGAGACCCGTCCCTTTTTGCGTGAATTTGAAAAAGTTGCTTCCCGGGCATAGACTTAGCGCTTACCCTTGAGTTCGCGTCTCATCATGAAACGGATTCTGGCCATCGCGTTTATCGGCTGCGCTGTCACCACGGCGACGTCCGCGCTCGCGCAGGGGGGCGGCAGCATCTGGAGTTGCCGCGACAAGGACGGCAAGACCCACGTGACCAACGTCCGGGAGGACACAAGGGGCATGGACTGCCGGCTCGTTGAGCAGCGGGCCACCGTCGTTCCGGGTGGCGCAACGAGTGCCTCGGCCGCGCGCGCAAGGACCCCGACGCCATCCAGCTTCCCGAAGGAGTCGCCCACCAAGCGGGCTTCGGCCAAGGACAAGCAGCGCCAGATTCTCGAGCAGGAGCTCGAGCAGGAACGCGCGATGCTCGAGAAGTCGAAGCAGGCGCTCGCGGAGCAGGAGGCCGTGCGCTACGGGGACGAACGCAATTACGCGCGGGTGCTGGCGCGGCTCAAGCCGTACCAGGACACCGTGGAAGTGCATCAGAAGAACGTCGAGGCCTTGGAGCGCGAGCTCGTGCTTCTCGACAAGTAAGTAGCCACTTACCGCGCTTTATCTATGACGACAGACGCGGCCGCCGGCACGCCGCCGCCGCAGGCGTCGTTCGATGGCCTCGACCTGCTCCCCACCGCAGTGCTCGTGCTGGACGATGCCCTGGCCGTTCGGTACGCGAATCCGGCCGCCGAAGCGCTGCTCGATACGGCTCTGCGTTCCCTTTCCGGGCAGCCGTTTCTGCAGATGTTCGCCGAGCTCCCCGAGCAGGCGAAGGCCGTGCACGAGGCGCTCGCCACGCGCTGGAGCTACGCCGCGCAGAGCCTGAGCTTTCTGCGCCCGGGGCGCGAGCCGTTGCAGCTGGCCTGCCTGATCACCCGCACCGAAGTGCCACAGGCCTCCAACGTCGTCGAGCTGCGCCCGATCGAGCAGATGCTTCGAATGGTACGCGAGGAGCGCCTGCTCTCCGAGCAGCAGGCGCACCGCGAGCTGATCCGCAATCTCGCCCACGAGATCCGCAATCCGCTGGGTGGCCTGCGCGGCTCGGCGCAGCTGCTCGAGGGCGAGCTGGCCGATCCGGGGCTGCGCGAGTACACGCAGGTGATCATCAAGGAGGCCGATCGGCTGCAGGTTCTGCTCGACCGGCTGCTCACGCCGCACCGTGCGCCGAAGGTCGCGCCGCTCAATATCCACGAGGCGATCGAGCGGGTGAGCCGCATCGTGCAGGCCGAGTTCGGCGAGCGCATCGAGTTGCTGCGTGACTACGATCCCAGCGTGCCTGAGCTGCACGGTGACATGGAACAGCTGATCCAGGCCCTGCTCAATGTCGCGCGCAACGCGGCGCAGGCGATCAGCGGCGGCCCCGAGGGAAGGGGCAGCATTCTGTTCCGCACCCGGGTGCTGCGCCAGATCACGATCGCGCGGCAGCGATTCCGCCTGGCACTAGAATTGCAGGTCGTCGACAGCGGACCCGGCGTTCCCGAGGCGCTGCGGGAGCGGATTTTCAATCTACTGGACGAACGTCTGCGCGAGCGGCAGCGGTGTCGGGCTGTCGCTCGCGCAGACGTTCGTCCAGTACCACGGCGGGGTGATCGAGTGCGAAAGCCGGCCCGGAAACACCGTTTTCAGCATCCTGCTGCCGCTGGCCTAAAGCTTGCTCCGGTGATTGCGGAGCGCCCGGATTGAGCCGGGCAGGAGTGTGAGACAGGAATGATGCCAGTCTGGATAGTCGACGACGACCGCTCGATCCGGTGGGTGTTCGAGAAAGCCCTCGAACGGGAGGGCATTGCCTGCAGCGCATTTTCCTCGGCGCAGGATGCCCTCGACGCGCTCCATGACCAGGCGCCCGAAGTCCTGATCTCGGACATCCGGATGCCCGGGCCCTCGGGGCTCGAGCTGCTGCAGACGGTCAAGTCACAGCACCCATCGGTCCCGGTGATCGTCATGACCGCTTATTCGGACCTGGAATCGGCCGTTGCCGCGTTTCAGGGGGGCGCGTACGAGTACCTTCCGAAGCCGTTCGACGTCGACCAGGCGGTGGATCTCATCCGCAGGGCGCTCGACGAGAGCCGGCGCGATCACGGGGCGGTGGAGCCGCTCGAGCAGGCGCCGGAAATTCTCGGCCAGGCAGCTGCCATGCAGGAAGTGTTCCGGGCGATCGGCCGGCTGTCGCAGTCGAGCGCCACGGTGCTCATCACGGGGGAGTCCGGGACCGGCAAGGAACTCGTCGCGCGCGCGCTGCACCGTCATAGTGCGCGCGCGGCGCACGCGTTCGTTGCGATCAACACCGCGGCGATGCCGAAGGACCTGCTCGAGTCCGAGCTGTTCGGCCATGAACGCGGGGCATTTACCGGCGCACAGGCACAGCGCCGTGGCCGCTTCGAGCAGGCCGAAGGCGGAACCTTGTTTCTCGATGAGATTGGCGACATGCCGCCTGAGCTGCAGACGCGGCTGTTGCGCGTGCTCTCCGACGGGACGTTCTACCGCGTGGGTGGCCATCAGCAACTGCGCGCCAACGTGCGCGTCATCGCCGCCACCCATCAGAACCTCGAGGCACGGGTCAAGGACGGTACGTTCCGCGAGGATCTGTTCCACCGTCTGAACGTGATCCGCGTCCGCCTGCCGGCGCTCGGCGAGCGGCGCGAGGACATCCCGCTGCTTGCGCGGCATTTTCTTGCGCGTAGCGCAAAGCAGCTTGGCGTCGAGCCGAAGCGCATGTCCGACGACACGCTCGCCCACCTTGCGCGGCTCGATTTTCCGGGCAACGTCCGCCAGCTCGAAAGCCTCTGCCACTGGTTGACCGTGATGGCGCCCGGGCAGGTCGTCGAGCTGGGCGACTTGCCGGTGGAGTTTCGCGAAGCGGCGCCGCCCTTGCCCTCGGACTGGGTTGCCGCGCTGGCGCTGGATGCCGAGCGAAGGTTCTCGCGCGGCGAGACCGGGCTGATGGAAGCGCTCGGCCGTCAGTTCGAACGTGCGCTCATCACGAAGGCGCTGGAGCGTACCGGCGGGCGGCGCATCGAGGCCGCTAATCTGCTCGGCATGGGGCGCAACACGATCACCCGAAAAATCCAGGATCTCGGCATCAACGAAAGCGAGGCCGAGGAATAGCCGTTCGCCGCGCCTAGCCGGGCGCCGCCTTGCGGTTCACCTCGAGCTGGGCGTCGACCAGCGCGACGACCGCGTCGAGTGCCGCGCTTCGCATGCCCCGTTGCGCGGCAATGGTCTGCACGAGCCGGTCGACGCGCTCGATGTATGGCGCACCGCCATAGAGCGCGCGCGCCGCGGACGACGCGCCGGTCAGCCCGCGCGCCGCGGCGGCGTACTTCTCGAACGGCACCAGGTCCTTTTCGTCCGCGCCGAGCGACTTGCAGAGCGCGACCACCCACGCATACATCGTGCGCGATGCATCGATATCGGCGTGCACCGCGTCGTTGATCGTTCGCATCCCGGCTTCGGTGATGCAGCGGTAGTTGCCGGTCATCAGCATGGCCCATTTGGCGAGCGGCACGAATACCGACGCGTGCACCTTCAGCTTGACCGGCAGCTCGATGCGCTCCTTTCCAGTTTCGAAGCGCGCCGCTTCGATATCGGCCTCGAGGCGGCGCAGAATCGCCGTGTGCGCGTCCGATTCGAAGCGCGCCGATTTGAAGTTGGTCGGCAGCCTGACCTGCAGGACGTTGGCTTTTTCCTCGGGCGGACGCGAGGCCTGCGGGTCCGGGCTGCAAAGGGTGAGCAGCGCGGGGTCGAAGCCGTCCCACACCGTGGCGTCGGTGTAGCAGGCGCGGCAAGCGTCCGGTGAAACGCCCGGAATGCGCGCGAGGTAAGGCAGTGGCGGCATGTTCATGATCGACATGCAGGGCAGCCGCGCGCGCGCAATGCGAGCAAGCAGCTCGCGCACGCCCGATGCGCGGTACTGCGGCTCCTGCATCGCGAGCGCGACGAGGTCGTAGGCCGCCGGATCGACCGCCGCCGGCCCCGCTGCCGAGAGCGCGCCCGGCAGCGCGCGCGACGCGACCTCGACCGGGCTGTCGCGCCCTTTCACCGGCATCCGTACACGGGTGCCTTCCTTGTTGATCAGCGCCGCCTCCGCTGGAAGACAGACCAGCGTGACGCCGTGGCCCGCGAGCAGCAGCTTGGTTGCCAGCAGGGAACCGTAGGAGGCGCCGAGCACGAGGATCTTGAGTGGTTCGGACATGGAGCACCTCAGGCGCGTGGGTGAATGGGTCGCAGCAGGCGATTTCACGATGCGAAACTTCCCACCGCGACTCAAAAAGCCTACTCCCCGCCGGACGGGGTCGCAACCGGAGTGAGTCAGTGAAACGGGCGTGACGCGGGTCAAATAATCCTTATGGGGCCAGAGGATTTTATGTTGCAGCGCCACATAGGGCTCCCTAGAATTGATGGGTTTCCGCTCGCTACGCTCTTTACGGAGCCCCGCCATGAATGCACCGAACAGCTTTCCCAAGGGCCTGCAAATCCTGGGCAAACAGCACGCAGGCTTTGACCAGATCCTGACGCCCGAGGCGCTGGACCTCGTCGTCGCGCTGCATCGCAGCTTCGAGCCGCGTCGACAGGAACTGCTGGCCGCCCGCGCTGCGCGGCAGAACGCCTTCGACGCCGGCAAGCTTCCCGATTTCCTCCCCGAGACCCAGTCGGTGCGCGCCTCCGACTGGACGATTGCGCCGCAGCCGAAGGACATGATCGACCGCCGGGTCGAGATCACCGGGCCGACCGACCGCAAGATGGTGATCAACGCGCTCAATTCGGGCGCGTCCACCTTCATGGCGGACTTCGAGGACGCGAACTGCCCGACCTGGTTCAACATGATCGACGGGCAGATCAACCTGCGCGATGCGGTACGCCGCACGATCGGCTTGGAGCAGGGCGGCAAGCGCTATCAGCTGAACGACAAGACCGCGATCCTCATCCCGCGTCCGCGTGGTTGGCATCTCGACGAGAAGCACGTTCAGGTGGACGGCAAGCCGGTTTCCGGGGGCATCTTCGATTTCGCGCTGTATTTCTTTCACAACGCGAAGGAACTGCTCGCACGCGGCTCGGGACCGTATTTCTACCTGCCGAAGATGGAAAGCCATCTCGAGGCACGCCTGTGGAACGACATCTTCAAGGCCGCGCAGGACGCCCTCGGCGTGAAGCAGGGCAGCATCAAGGCGACCGTGCTGATCGAGACGGTGCTCGCGGCGTTCGAGATGGACGAGATCCTGTGGGAGCTCAAGGATCACTCGGCCGGCCTGAACATCGGGCGCTGGGACTACATCTTTTCCTGCATCAAGAAATTCCGCGTCAACAAGGACTTCTGCCTGGCCGATCGCAGCCAGGTGACGATGACCGCGCCCTTCCTGCGCGCCTACGCGCTTTCGCTGGTGAAGACCTGCCACCGTCGCAACGCGCCGGCGATGGGCGGCATGGCCGCGCAGATCCCGATCAAGAACGATCCGGCGGCGAACGAGGCGGCGCTCGAGAAGGTCCGCCTGGACAAGCTGCGCGAAGTCACCGACGGCTGCGACGGTACCTGGGTCGCGCATCCCGGCCTGGTGCCGATCGCGAAGGCGGTTTTCGACGAGCACATGCCGAAGCCGAACCAGTACGACAAGCAGCGTCCCGACGTGACCGTCAGTGCCAAGGACCTGTTGAATTTTCAGCCCGAGAAGCCGATCACCGAGGCGGGTCTGCGCAACAACATCAACGTCGGCATCCAGTACCTGGGTGCCTGGCTCGCCGGCAATGGTTGCGTGCCGGTGTTCAACCTGATGGAGGATGCGGCGACCGCGGAGATCTCGCGCTCGCAGATCTGGCAGTGGATCCGCTCACCGAAGGGCGTGCTCGACGACGGCCGCAAGGTCACCGTGGCGCTGTTCCGCGCGCTGCTCGAGGAAGAGTTGCCGAAGGTGCGCGAGTATCTCGGCGAGGCGGGCTGGAAGGCCGGCAGGTACGAGGCCGCCGCGAAGCTCTTCGACGAGCTCACGACGGGCGACTACGTCGAATTCCTGACCCTGCCCGCGTACGCGATGATCGACTGAGCACGCCGAACGCCGCGGGCGTGCGAGGCCTGCGCGCCGCGCGCTACGGAATGGTCCACTCGTGCGCGCAGCTGCGGCAGCGCACCTGCATTTTCGCCGCATCGCGCAGCACTTCATAGCGCCCGTTGGCGCCGCATTGCGAACAGGTCGAGCGCGAGGCGACCTGCTCGGCGCGCCTCAGCAGCAGCAGGAAGCGGCGTAGCGCATACGCGCAGATCAGCCCGACGACGTACACGAAAACGAGCATCGCGAGCGCGCGCCAGGTCGTCAGGTGCGGCCAGATCGACTCGATCCCGGCGGCGATCACGATCGCACACAACAGGCAGGTGACGAGCCAGGCAAAGCCTTCGGTCAGCTGGCGCTCGTACCAGCGCCGGAAACCGAGTTTGCCGATCGAGCGCGCGGGTTCCATTGGGGGATCGCCGGATTCTACGCCGCGTGCCCGGCCGCGCCCCTATAATCGCGCTCCGATCGGCTGCGGATGGAGGCTGCAATGATCGATTTGTACATGTGGGGCACGGGCAACGGCCTGCGTGCTTCGGTCGCGCTCGCGGAAACGGGTCTCGCGCACCAGGTCCACAAGGTCGACCTGACCAAGGGCGAGCAGCGCACGCCCGAATTCCTCAAGCTCAACCCGGCGGGCGTGATTCCGGTGATCGTCGATCGCAACGGCCCGGGCGGCAAGCCGCTGACGCTCGCGCAATCCGGCGCCATCATCGTGTATTGCTGCGAAAAGGCGGCGAAGTTCATTCCGACGGAGCCGCGACGCCGCGCGATGGCCGCGCAGTGGTTTCTGCAGGCCGCGAGCGACGTCGGGCCGGCGGGCAGCACGGTGTTCCTGCTCGACGTCGCGGCGCCGGAGAAGTCCCCGGCGATCGCCGATTTCTTCAAGGGCCGCCTGATCGCGTATTTCCGCCATGTCGACCGGCACCTGGCCGGCCGCGATTACCTCGCGGACGAGGTCTCGTTCGCCGATTTCATGCTCTACCCGAACTACGCGCTGCGCAAGGCGATGCTCGAGACGGTCGGCGGCATGGATCAGCTGCACCGTTGGGGCGAGCGCATGGCCGCGCGCCCCGGCGTGCAGAAGGGGATGAATCCCTAGCGAGCCAGCTCGGCGACGACCGGCGTGTGGTCCGACGGGCGCTCGCGCTTGCGCGGTTCCTTGTCGATAGTGCAGGCCGTGCATTGCGCAGCGAGCATCTCCGACAGCAGGATGTGGTCGATGCGCAATCCTGCGTTGCGGCGAAACGCCATCATCCGGTAGTCCCACCAGGAGAACGACTTCTCCGCCTGCTCGAACAGGCGGAACGCGTCCTGCAACCCGAGGTCGAGCAGCGCGCGGAACGCCGCGCGCTCGGGTTCCGAGCAGTGCACCTGCCCTTCCCAGGCCTTCGGATCGTGCACGTCGCGGTCTTCCGGGGCGATGTTCAGATCGCCGAGCGCTGCGAGGCGCGGATGGCGCGCAAGCTCGTTCGCCAGCCAGGCGCGCAGCGCGTCATACCAGCGCAGCTTGTATTCGTACTTGTCCGAGCCGACCGCCTGCCCATTGGGTGCGTACAGGCAGACCACGCGGGTATCGCCCACGGTCGCGGCGACGACGCGCTTTTGCGCGTCGCTGAAATCGGGAATCGCCACGCAGACGTCCTGCAGCGCACTGCGCGCGAGCAGCGCGACGCCGTTGTAGGTTTTCTGTCCGGCGAACGCGGCGCGAAAGCCGGCCGCTTCGATCTCGGTACTGGGAAACTTGCCGTCCTCGAGCTTGGTTTCCTGCAGGCAAACGACGTCGGGCTGCGCCGCCGCCAGCCAGTCGATCAGCTGCGGCAGGCGGACCTTGAGGGAATTGACGTTCCAGGTCGCGAGCTTCATCGTGACCCTGCGCGCGCGGTGTCGAGCCGCGCGGCGCGCGTCACTTCTGCGGCTCGGATGTCGCGCTGAACCGCGGCGCGTAAGGGCCGAGCTTCGGCGCGGGCTCCGGCTTCACCGGCTCCGCAGTCGGCTTGGACGCTTCTGCGCGCTGCGCCGGCGGGATATAGCCCTTGGGGGCCTCCGGTGCCGCACCTTTGCCTTCGGGCAGGAGGCCTGCGCGCGGGTAGCCGGCGCTGTCGAGCAGGCTGTCATACGCGCTCTGCTCGAAGCCCTTCTGGACCGAGCGGCCGACGGTCAGCACCGGCACCTCGTTCGATTGCGAAATTTCCTTCAACTTGGCGTTGGTCTCCGCATTCCAGACCTGCACCTCCTCGAACGGCACGCCGCGCTTGTTGAGCGCGGCACGCGCTTGCGCGCAAGGCTCCTTGCAGGATGGCGCGGTGTACAGCGCGACGGGGAACTTCTCTTGCGCATCGCGCAGCGCGTACACGGAGGCCGCAGTATTCGCGCCGCCGCCGTAGGTCTTTTCTTCGACCTTCTTTGCGCCGAGCGGCGGCGGGGTGTCCGTGACGTTGACGTTGCCGTTGTCGTCGACCCATCGATACAGCTTCTGCTGCGCCTGCGCTGCGCCGAGCGCGACGGCCAGCACGATGAAGAGCACCGAATGGCGAGCGAAACTCATGCGGGGATCATACTCATACCATTGTGCCTAAGCAATGCGTCGACGCGCGGTGCGCGGCCGCGGAAGGCGAAAAAAGACTCGGCCGCCGGCCGGCTGCCGCCGACAGCGAGAATTTCGTCACGAAATCGGGCGCCGGTCTGCGGGTCCAGCACGCCGTTTCCCCCCGGGCGCGCTTCGCGCGTCTCCTCGAACGCGCTGTAGGCGTCCGCCGAAAGGACCTCGGCCCATTTGTAGCTGTAGTAGCCGGCGGCGTAACCGCCGCCGAAGATGTGCGAAAAATTGTTGGGGAAACGGTTGAACGCGGGCGGCACGAGCACCGCGACCTTGGCGCGCACGTCGTCCAGCAACGACAGGACCGTGGCGTCGCTCGTCGGATCGAATTCCGCGTGCAGCCGCATGTCGAACGTCGCGAACTCGATCTGGCGCAGCATCGCCAGGCCGCTGTGGAAGTTCTTCGCCGCGAGCATGCGCTCGAACAGCGGGCGCGGCAGCGCTACGCCGCTGTCGACGTGACGCGTCATGCCGGCGAGCACTTCCCATTCCCAGCAGAAGTTCTCCATGAACTGGCTCGGCAGCTCGACCGCGTCCCATTCCACCCCATTGATGCCGGCAACGCCGAGATCCTCGACGCGCGTCAGCAGGTGATGCAGGCAGTGGCCGAATTCGTGGAACAGGGTGATGACCTCGTCATGCGTGAACAGCGCAGGCTTGCCGCCCGTCGGCCGCGAGAAGTTGCACACCAGATAGGCCACCGGCGTCTGGATGCGCGCTTCGCGCCGCCGCCGGGTCACTGCGTCGTTCATCCACGCCCCGCCTTGCTTGGATTCGCGCGCGTAAAGATCCACAAAGAACTGCCCGATGCACGCGTCCCGGGCATCCCGGATCTCGAAAAAGCGCACGTCGGCATGCCAGACCGGCGCCTGCGCCGGGCGGATGCGGATGCCGTAAAGCGTCTCGACCACGCGGAACAGCCCTGCGAGCACGGCATCCTCGGGAAAGAACTGCTTCACCTCCTGGTCGGAGAACGCATAGCGCTCGAGCCGCAGCTTCTCCGCGGCATACGCCAGGTCCCAGGCCTCGAGCCGATCAAGTCCGAGCCGCTCGCGCGCGAAGGCGCGCAGCTCGGCCGCGTCCCGCTCCGCCTGGGGTCGCGCGCGCTGCGCGAGGTCCTCGAGAAAGGCGATGACCTCGGCCGGCGAGGACGCCATCTTGGGAATGAGCGAGACTTCGGCGAAGTTCGCGAAGCCGAGCAGCTGCGCCTCCTCGCGCCGCAGGCGGAGCAGGGAGCGGATCAGCGGCGTGTTGTCCCATTCCGGCTTGCCGAATTCGGCGGCGCGCGTGGTGTACTCCCGATACAGGGTTTCGCGCAGCGCGCGATCGTCCGCGTACTGCATCAGCGGAAGGTAGGACGGCATGTGCAGGGAGAATTTCCAGCCGCGCTTGCCGGCCTTTTCCGCGGCCTCGCGCGCTGCGCTCAGCGCGTCGGCCGGAATTCCGGCGACCCGCGCAGGGTCCTCGATCACGATCGCATACGCGTTCGTTGCGTCGAGCAGGTTCTGCGAGAACTTGGCTGCGCAGCGCGCCGCCTCGTCCTGGATGTCGGCAAAGCGCGTCTTCTTCTCCGGCGGCAGCTCGGCGCCACCAAGGCGGAAGTCGCGCAGGGCGTGCTCGACGATCGCGCGACGCGACGCGCTGAGCGCTTCGAACTCGGCCGAGGCGCGCAGCGCGCGATATTTTGCGAACAGCGCCTCGTTCTGCCCGAGCTCGGTGTAGTACTGCGTGATTCTCGGCAGGTTGGCGTTGTAGGCCTCGCGCAGCGGCGGACTGTCGACCACCGCGTGCAGGTGTGCGACCTGACCCCAGGCGCGCGACAGGCGCTCGTTGGCGTCTTCGAGCGGCGCGACGAACGCATCCCAGTGCACGGGCGTTTGCGCTGCCGCGGCCAGGTTCATCGCCACGCGCGCGTCGGCGACGAGCTGGTCGACCGCAGGGGCGACATGCTCGGGTTTGAAATCCGCGAAGCGGGGCAGTCCGCTGAAGTCGAGCAATGGATTCATCGATGTCCTGTCATCCGTCCTGGTCGGCAGACGCGGCGGCCAGCTCCGCGGCGCGCAGGCAACTTGCCATCAGCATCGCGACCGTCATCGGTCCGACGCCGCCCGGGACCGGGGTGATCCAGCCGGCGACATCCTTGACCGCGGCGCTGTCCACGTCGCCCGCGAGCCGGCCGTCGGCGAGCCGGTTGATGCCGACGTCGATCACGCAGCCGCCCGGCTTCACCATCGCTGCGCCGATCGCCCCCGGCCGTCCGATGGCGCTCACCAGCACGTCGGCCTGCCGCGTGAGCGCAGGCAGCTCGCGCGTCTTCGAGTGACAGATGGTGACGGTGGCATCGCGTTGCAAGAGGAGCAGCGCCATCGGCTTGCCGACGATGTTCGAGCGCCCCACCACGACGGCGCGCCGGCCGCTGAGCTCGATGGCGCAGCGCTCGAGCATGACCATGATGCCGGCAGGGGTGCAGGGGACGAAGCCCGGGCGGCCGGCGAGCAGGGCGCCGGTGTTCATCGGGTGGAATCCGTCGACGTCCTTGTGCGGGGCGATCGCCTCGAGCACCCGCTGCGAATCGAGATGGCGCGGCAACGGCAGCTGCACGAGGATGCCATGCACCGCCGCATCGGTATTCAGGCCGGCGATCGTGGCGAGGAGCTCGGTCTCATCTACCCTTGCGGGCAGCGCGATCTGGCGGGACTCGATTCCCGTGGCCGCGCAGGCGCGGACCTTGTTGCGCACGTAAACTTGCGAAGCCGGGTCGTCGCCGACCAGAACGACCGCCAGGCCAGGTCGGATGCCGCGCGCGGCCAGTGCCGCGACCCGCGGACCGAGGTCGCGCCGCACATCCGCGGCGATCGCTCTCCCGTCGATGATCTGCGCAGCCATCGGGACCTCTGCAAAAAGGCGCCGAGTCTAACACCGGTGAATCCGTCGATTCGCGGGACCGGGCGCGTGGTTCTACAATCCAGCCCTGTCCGTCCGGTCCCAATACGCCCACAAGGCCTTCGGGTCGGATGCAGCGCCAAAAGCCGGAGGAAGCCATGTCCGCAGTGCCGCAACAGCCTGCTGCCAACGATCCCGATTCGCTCGAAACACAGGAGTGGCTCGATGCCCTCGAGGCTGTGCTCGAGCGCGAAGGTCCCGAGCGCGCCCAGTTCCTGCTCGAGAAGCTGATCGACAAGGCGCGCCATTCGGGTGCCTTCATTCCGTTCTCGGCAAACACCAGCTACATCAACCCCATCCCGCCGCACCTGGAGGAGCGCTCGCCCGGGGACGCGGCGCTCGAGGAGCGCATCCGCTCGTACTGCCGCTGGAATGCGATGGTGATGGTGGTGCGGGCGAACAAGAACGATGACGAGCTTGGCGGCCACATTGCGAGCTTTGCTTCGGTGGGGACGCTGTTCGGGATCGGTCAGCATCATTTCTGGCACGCGCCGCACGAGGGGCACGGCGGCGACCTGGTCTACTTCCAGGGACATTCGGCGCCCGGCGTCTATGCGCGGGCCTTGCTCGAGGGACGGCTGAGCGAGGAACAGCTGCTCAATTTCCGACGCGAGGTCGACGGCAAGGGCGTGTCGTCATACCCGCACCCCTGGCTGATGCCGGACTACTGGCAGTTTCCCACCGTGTCGATGGGCCTGGGTCCCATCCAGGGCATCTACATGGCGCGCTATCTCAAGTACCTGCATGCGCGCGGCCTCGCCGACACGGAGAACCGCAAGGTCTGGGTATTCTGCGGCGATGGCGAGATGGACGAACCCGAATCGCTCGGCGCGATCGGCATGGCGGCGCGCGAGCGCCTCGACAATCTCGTGTTCATCGTCAACTGCAACCTGCAGCGGCTCGACGGCCCGGTGCGCGGCAACGGCAAGATCATCCAGGAGCTGGAAGGCGATTTTCGCGGTGCCGGCTGGAACGTCGTCAAGCTGATCTGGGGCTCGTACTGGGATTCCCTGCTCGCGCGCGACGCCGAGGGCATCTTGCAGGGCGTGATGGAGCAGACCATCGACGGGGAGTATCAGAACTACAAGGCGAACGACGGCGAGTTCGTGCGCAAGCATTTCTTCGGCAAGCATCCGAAGCTGCTCGAACTGGTCTCGCGCATGACCGACGAGGACATCTGGCGGCTCAACCGCGGCGGGCATGATCCGCACAAGATCTACGCGGCCTACGCCGCGGCGGTCGCGCACAAGGGCCAGCCCAGTGTGATCCTCGCCAAGACGATCAAGGGCTATGGTCTGGGCAAGCAGGGTCAGGCGAAGAACCCGACGCACCAGCTGAAGAAGGTCGATCTGGAAACGATCCGCGAGATGCGCGATCGCATGCGTATCCCGATCCCGGACGACAAGCTCGAAGAGCTGCCGTTCTACGTTCCGCCCGCGGACTCGCCCGAGATGCAGTACCTGCATGCGCGCCGCAAGGCGCTCGGCGGCTACCTGCCGCAGCGCCGGCGCAGGGCGGAGGCGGCGCCCGCGGTGCCCCCGCTCTCGGCGCTCGAGGCGGTGCTGAAGGGTTCCGAGGGCCGCGAGATCTCGACCACCATGGCATTCGTGCGCGTCCTCACCGCGCTGGTGCGCGACAAGAGCTTTGGCAAGCACGTCGTGCCGATCGTGCCCGACGAAGCGCGCACCTTCGGCATGGAGGGCATGTTCCGCCAGCTCGGCATCTACGCCGCCGAGGGACAGAAGTACGAGCCGGTCGACCGCGACCAGGTGATGTACTACCGAGAGGATCCGAAAGGGCAGATCATCGAGGAAGGCATCAACGAGGCCGGTGCGTTCTCGTCCTGGGTCGCGGCCGCCACCTCGTACAGCCATTCGAACGTGGTGACCGTGCCGTTCTACATCTTTTACTCGATGTTCGGCTTCCAACGGGTCGGCGACCTGGCCTGGGCCGCGGCCGACCAGCGCGCGCGCGGGTTCCTGATCGGCGGTACCGCCGGGCGCACGACATTGAACGGCGAGGGCCTGCAGCACGAGGACGGACACTCGCACGTCCTGTCATCGGTGATCCCGAACTGCGTGTCCTACGACCCGAGCTTCGGCTACGAGGTCGCGGTGATCGTACAGGACGGCCTGCGCCGGATGGTGGCGGAGCAGGAGGACGTGTATTACTACATCACCGTGATGAACGAGAACTACACGCACCCTGCGATGCCGCAGGGCGCGGAAGAAGGCATTCTCAAGGGGATGTACCTGTTGCGCGAGTCGAAATCGAAGGCAAAGACACGCGTGCAGCTCATGGGCTCGGGCACCATCCTGCGCGAAGTGCTCGACGCGGCGGAATTGCTCGAGGCCGACTGGGGCGTGGCGGCAGACGTGTGGAGCGCGACCAGCTTCACCGAGTTGCGGCGCGACGGACTTTCAGTCGAGCGTTGGAATCTACTGCACCCGGAGGAAAAACCGCGCCTGCCCTACGTCGCATCCTGCCTGGCCAAGCACAAAGGCCCGGTGGTCGCGGCGAGCGACTACATGAAGATTTTCGCAGACCAGATCCGACCCTTCCTGCCCCGTGAGCGGGTGTTCCGCGTGCTCGGCACCGACGGCTTCGGCCGCTCGGATTCGCGCGCCAAGCTGCGCGAGTTCTTCGAGGTGAATCGGGCCTTCGTCGCGGTGGCGGCGCTGAGCGCGCTCGCCGAGCAGGGCGAAGGCAAGACCAAGACCGTCGTCGAGGCGATGCGCAAGTACGGCATCAATGCCGAGAAACCGGACCCGACGAAGGTATAAAGAACAACAATGCAGGAAAGAACAACGATGCATTGCACCGCAACGCTTCGCGCTGCAGTGCAATGTCCTACTTACGGAAAAAGCGATCCGCACTATGGCTAGCCCGGTCGAAGTGAAGGTTCCCGACATCGGCGACTTCAAGGATGTCGAAGTGATCGAGGTGCTGGTCAAGCCCGGCGATGCAGTCGACAAGGAACAGTCGCTGGTCACGCTCGAGTCGGACAAGGCGACGATGGAGATCCCCTCGCCGGAGGCGGGCGTAGTCAAGGCGCTCAAGCTCAAGCTGGGCGACAAGGTCTCCGAGGGCGCATTGATTCTGCTGCTCGAGGCCGGTGAAGGCGGCGCTGACGCGCAGGCCGCGCCGAAGGCGGCGGCCGCAGCGCCGCCGGCGGCCTCCAGCGAATCGGCCGCTGCGCCGGCGCGCGCTGCACAGG
>Ga0210097_1000346_pt1 | contig 16950 bp, 14 predicted proteins | sample Joice_CattailNLA_2_FD_185521 | JGI IMG/M metagenome (GOLD analysis project Ga0210097, IMG submission 185521) | Wetland microbial communities from San Francisco Bay, California, USA, that impact long-term carbon sequestration - Joice_CattailNLA_D2... | ecosystem: Environmental > Aquatic > Marine...
ATTTTAAAACCATCGGTTAACCTTGACTAGTGCGTGAATTGGATCTACAACCACTCTAGCGTTTAGCATCAGTTCAGCAACAGATTTTTCTGCCATCCTATCGTTTCTTTCAGCGAGGAAAATGACACCAGTGGCCTTAGATGCTGTTATTATATCCGATTCGGGATCGGACAGTATGTCGAGTACCCACCCGTTAAGATTAAACCTTGACGGACGGACCGCCGATATCCAGGTGGTGCAAAATTATCTGACCCATGGCGGCAGAATTCAAACCCCGATTGAAGGCGACAATCAGATGAACTGGGCGTCGGCACCCAAATTAAACGGCATATACCTGTTTAATTACCTTACCAAAAAAAAATTTAACGTGGGGCTGATCGACTCCTATTATAACGAAATAGATCATTTTAAACAGCTTCTCGGCCGCAACCCGCGAGTGGTGATCATTTCCACCACCTTTATCCCCGGCAAACTCAATCTGGTCAAATTGGTGGCGGATATCCGTGATCTGGCACCGGATGTGTTTATTATCGCCGGCGGTCCGCTGGTATACACGTCATATTTAATACTCGAACGTAAAAAGGAACCGGAATATGACACGCAGTCCGCTATAAATGAATTCTTATTTCTTGATATAGAAACCGAGCCTGCCGTTGATATGTATATCGTCAGTTTGCGAGGGGAGCAGATCCTGTGTGACGTTCTGAACAGAATTCAGACCAGCAAGAGAACGGATGATATACCCAACAGCGCCCGTTTGGTTGGAAATGAATACCATTTCACAAAACGGATTGACGATATCAGCAGCTCCGAAGATTTTGCCATTGACTGGCCGGCGCTGCCGAATGCCTTTTTTGAATCCGGCGTCGTGCCGATGCAGGCTTCAAACGGCTGCCCTTATCATTGCGCCTTTTGCAATTTCATCAAAGACCGGCGCCTGACCTGGGTCAAATCGACCGCGCGCATTGTGGCTGAAATGAAAGCTGTACAGGAACGAGGCGCCCGTTATGTATGGTTTGTGGATGATAACTTTCGTCTGGGTAAAGGTGATTTGGAAACTGTTTGTCGCCGGTTCATAGACGAAGGTATTCGGCTTAATTGGATGACCTTCGTCCGGGCCAGCACCCTGGATCATGTGGATACCGACCTGTTGCGGCAGGCGGGCTGTATCGAGGTTCAATTGGGGCTGGAGTCGGCCGACCCCCTTGTGTTAACGAATATGAACAAGAAGGCTTCTCCCGAACTTTATGGTCGGGTTCTTCGAAAGCTGCTCGGCTCCGGCATAGACTGCTCGTGTTATTTTATTTTCGGGTTTCCGGGGGAGACGGAAGAAAGCGCCCGGCACACCCGGGAGTTTATTAAATCATTTGATGATCACGCTTACGAGGGCAACCTTTGCTGGTCGATGTTCCCGTTCACGCTGATTCCCCTGAGCCCGGTTTATGAACCGGAGACTCGCAAAAAATATGATATTTCCGGTTACTTGCATAAGTGGCGGCACGCCACCATGAATTCCGATCAAGCCCGGGATGAGCTAATTAAAACCTTTTTAGAGATTGAAAATTCCGGACCCATCTACCGCGGGGACAACCTGGAAATATTGCAGCACCTGGGACCTTCCGCGCGCAAGAATTTTGAAGCCACCCGCCATAAATTATCCAAAACGGCATTGGGCGGCGGTCTGGAACAAGCCACGATTCTTCAATCTTTCAGGCAGATCCTGGGCCGCTAGATGGATGCCGTCAAAACGGTAATTCAGGTTGCATTTCTCCTGTCCTGGATCTCATTTTTTTCCCTACGATCCATTCTTAATGTTAGGCACAAATTGCCGGATGTAAAATATAATTTGCCTATTCGTTAAATACCAGGGCAGTGAGGTGGTTCGGAGGAAAATGAAACGAAAAGCGTCAAATAACGGACAGCTTGCCGTCGGATTGACAGTTTGCGGCCACGGCAACACCCCGCAGAAAGTGCGCTGTAGTCATCGTGGCGGTCAAAAAAATTCGATGGGAAGGTGGGTTATAGAATCGTCATCTGCAGTAAATAGCCAATTCCAACGAAAAGTCCGATAAAAAAGGCCATTGAGAGCACTGCTTTGAACCAGCCGAATACATTTTTCTTACTCAATGTTCATATTCCTCTTTTCAATAGACAGATGTATTTCTCTGTTTGGTTCAGATCTATTTAATTCACTTCATTTTTCATGCCAATTGGGTTCTAATCTCTTTTATCACTCGGGAAAAAGGCGATCAGAATAATCGTTATCAGCGGAATCGCGGCCAGCATGCCCAGAACAGATCGGATTGAAAGGTAATCTGCCATCAGGCCGGTCAGCGGTGTCATCAAGCCGCCGACCCCGAATGCCAGACCCGTCATCAGGCTGGAAGCCATGGACTTTCCCCGGGGGGCCAGTTTTTGAACCAGGGCCACGCCCAGGGGTAAGGTGGCCAAGTTACAAAATCCGGTTGCAAACGCGGCCGGAAAAACCCAGTTGCCCCTCAGGAAGAGCAGCAGCAACATGCAGGGAATGGTCAGCGCGTGTGCCGCAAAAAACACCGGCTTATATCCGATGCGATCCGCAAGATGGCCGGCGACCATACCGCTGATGGCGCCGGCCACCGTAAATAAAGAGACCAGCGTTCCGATCGAAATCAATGAGTAGCCTTCTTTAGCAAATAAAACCGGCATAAACGTCAGGTAGGACTGAGCGACAAAGGCTCGGAGCGCCATGACCAGCCAGACCAAGAATACCGGCTTCCAGACGGCGCCGAAAACCACCCGAATCGAGCCGATCAAACCGTTTTCTTTTAATCCTTCAACCACCGGCATCGGCACGGCTTTAAAAAGAAAAACCATTACCCCCAGCCCGATGACCATGGTCAGCGGCATCGCTTTAAGGCCGAAATTATTTACAAACCAGGTGATAAAGAGGGGGCCCACCCCAAAGGAAAGGGTGCCGCCCATGATAAAAATAGACATGGAAAAACCCAGGTGCCGGCCCGCATAACGCGAAACCATTCCGGCAACGGTGGGATGAAACATGGACGAACCAATCGACCCCAGAGAAACGCAAATCAATAACAGCCAGAAAGTCGGGGCGATGCCTGAAAAGGGAATAAAAATCATGACCAGCAAGGGGCCGCCCAGGGCGAAAACCCTTGTGGGATACCGGTCGGCCAGGTAACCGACCGGCGGCTGAACGATAAATGCCAGAAAGCGGCTGAACCCTACAATCAGACCGGCCTGGGCCAGGGTCAGAGAGTATTTGGCGATGAAAAGCGGCAGCAGCGGGATGATAAATGAGTTGTAAAAATCACCAATGAAATGAACCAGGGTCAGCGCAAAAATTATTTTAACATCCGCACGTTGGTCGATAGGAGACATAGACTTGAACTATTCCTGCCCTTTGATCAGAGAAGCCATCACTTTGATAAACTGGATCGGATTGACGGCGGCTCCGTTGACTTTGACCCCCCAGTGAAGGTGGGGTCCGCTGACCCTGCCGCTGGCACCGGTCAAGCCGAGTTGCTGCCCTTTTTCAATTTGCTGCCCGGCCCTGATTTCAATTTTGCTCAAATGGGCATAAATTGTAAAAATAAAATTTCCGTGATCAATGATAACCACATTGCCGGAGTAAAAAAGATTTTGGGCCATTTTAACGACACCCGAATTGGCTGCAAAAACCGGAGTGCCGGGAGGGGCTCGAAAATCTACCCCATTATGATAACTTTTCAGCTGACCGTTAAACACCCGCTTATTGCCAAAGGCGCTGGTAATCTCACTTGCCATCGGAAGCTGGAAATCGCCCTGCCATAACCCGGTGATGCTTCCGTCAGCATAGGCTTTCTTAACCTGGCGGGCCTCTTTTTCCGAACGCATGATATTTTTTTTACTCGGGTGAACCCGTTCGGGATCCACCTCCAGCACGTCGGTGCGGTATTTCCCGGCGACGATCTCGAATGGTATCGATCTGATATGCTCGCCGGTGGCATTGGTCCATTTGAGGGTCAGTTTTGCAGGTCCCGGCGCATTTCGAAAGGGAATGCCAATCAATCCGAAGCGGTAATTCACAGGATTGGCCGGATGCTGATAAACCGGAAATTTGCGTTCCTGAAATATCAGCTCCATAGCGGTGATCGGCGGGTTTAATTTGCGTATATCGATTTGCAGCAATAACGGGTTGCCGTTAGTGACCTTTTGGCTGGACAAGCGTATCCCGGTGGTAAGGCCGGAAAGATCGGTGTCTGCGGCCCCGGCCGCAGAAAACAGCCCACCCACTAAAATCGATGCAGTAACGGCCAGGCCAATGAAATTTTGGAGTGCCAATTTCATGGATTGAAAACTAACTCTGGGTCTTGTCCTTTGTCGGCCTTTGACCCATAGGGGATGTTGGAATGTTGGAATATTGGAATGATGGGTATTTGAACTCTGGAATGATGGATTACCGAATCAGGTCGAAATTTGATTGCATGATGAGCAGGAGTCTGTAAATCCAGAACTATTCTGCTGCTCAGACCAATATTCCAGTATTCCATCATTCCATTATTCCATGAGAATTGACCACCAAGTATTCAGACTATAGTCAATTTCTGGTTTTCCCTCAGGTTTGATTCAAGACCTATCCCTTTATAAGCCGGGGCAGCATCATCTGGTGCTGGGGGCATATGGATTTGGGGTTCTGGTAGGCGGCTCCGGCAAAGGCCACCAGGTATTTGCGCATGTCGGTGACTTTAGCGACTTCATCGACCAGGCCGTGCTGGGCGCAATAAACCGGCCGGGAGTAATCATTATATTCCTGGACCAGTTTGTTCATTTCTTCGATAACCGGCTCAAGCGGCCTGCCGGCGTCTTTTTCTTTGACCAGGCGACGGGAGAAGCTTGCCGCAGCCGCAGTTTCACCATGCATCACGTAAATTTCAGTGGTGGCCGTACCGAGGGTGAACGCGTTGTGCCGGTTGGCGGTGGGGCCGCCCATGATATAGTGAGCCGCGGCCGTCCCCTTTCTGAGGACGACGAGCATCATGGGAACGTTGGTTTGCTGGATGGAATAAATCAATGATTGGCCCAACCCAAGAAGCTCCGCCTTTTCGGCGATGTCGCCGACGTCAATACCGCTGGTATCCTGAAACCAGACCACCGGTACCCGGTCCCGGCCGCAATGGGTGACGAATTCGTTCATCTTGATCAATCCCTGGCGGTACAATTTACCGCCGATACCCGCATAGTCCGCATACTCGGGATAATCCTCACCGAAAAATCCCTGACGGTTGCCGATGACTCCCACCAGGAATCCGTCGATTTTAACCAGACCGGTGTAAACTTCGGGGCCGTAACCCGGGCGGAACTCCATATGCTCACTGCCATCCACCAGGCGCGCCAGAATTTCGTCAAAATTATACATCTGTTTCTGATTGAAAGGTATCAGGCGATAAATATCTTCGGCCGGCAGGCACGGTTCTTGCGGTTCGGCCACCCGGAAAAATTTGGGTTTGTAGGCCGGCATATCTTTCATATAATCTTTGAGGCCGTCCAGAACGGCTTCTTCCGTTTCGAAAACATAGCGGAAAAATCCGGTCTCATCAAAATGGATTTTCGTACTTCCCGGCGGTTCGGCTTTAAACTGTTTGGCACTGGCTATCAATTGCTCGGCGCCTTCCAGGTCAAAGAAACCTTTGGGTGACATGCCGCTTAAAATACCGCCGCCGCCCACAGCGATGTTGCAGTCCTTGTGGGCGAACAGGATGGTGGGGCTGATCCCCTGGTATCCGCCGCCGGCCGGGTTGGTGCCGTAAATCCCGGCCAGGATCGGAATGCCCGCCTGATTGAGTTCGGCATGCCTGTAAAAAGTGGTTCCCGACCCCCGGCGGTCGCCATAAAATTTTTCCTGTTCGGTTAATTTTACGCCGCTGCAGTTGACCAGCCAGACAACCGGGATGTTCAACCGTTGGGCAAGGTCCGTGCACCTGAAAACATTTTCAGACTGCCCCGGCAGCCAGGCACCGGCAAACACTTTGTTGTCAAAGCCGATGACCACAGCCCATTTGCCCGATATTTTACCTAGGCCATCTACTATGTTATTGGTGCCTTCGACATTGTTTTGCGGGTTATACAGGCTGTGCAGCGGACACCAGGTTCCCTCATCGACCAGGTATTCCAGGCGCTGCCATACGGTGAGCTGGCCACGGGCGTTGATTTTTTCCGTCGGCAATCCGGCGTCTTTTACCTTTTGTAAGGCCTCATCAACCTGGGCTTCGACTTCCTTTAGTTTGCCCACATTTGCTTCGGTGCTTTTTATCTGCCCTGCTTTTAATTCCTGTCCAAAGTCCGTCATCTTCTCAAAATAAGGTCGCATCTCTTTCCTCCATTTTCTTTCTATTATTTAGCAAACTTTAGGTTTTCAGATAATTAATTTCATCCCGTCTGGAGCGGGACGAGAGGTCACCATCCGAGTAACGATTTAGGCCGATAACGCAGTGAAGGTGATTTTCTGAACGTTTGAAGCCTGAAATTATATTCCATATATGAACGCGGTCTGCACGTCAAGAAGATAAACTCTCTTATCGGTATGAAATCTAAGCAAAATTGAAAGTATTCCGAGCAGAAATCTTTGGTTTTGAGCTTGACATTCGGTGTGCCTTCAAGTATCAAAGCAGCTTATTATATTTCATAAACTGCCAAGAGAGCAAAATTAAAAATCTAAAGCGTAATTACAATTTAAAGGGAGGAAGGAATGAGCAAAGAAATAGTTGCACCGATGCCTGGCACGATAATTAATATTCTGGTGAATGTGGGCGATGAGGTTTTGGAATATCAGGAAGTTTTAATCTTAGAAGCCATGAAGATGGAAAACGCCATTCCTTCAGTCGAAGCTGGAACCGTCAAAGAGATCAAGGTCCAGGTCAATGACAAAGTCGCCACCAATCAGGTATTGATAGTGCTCGAATAAAGTCTCAATCCTGCATTTTCAGCACCCTTAATTCAGTCCAACAGGCCGCTCTTAGAGTTAAGAACGGCCTGTTTTATTTTTGCCTTATAGTGGTTGTCAAAAAAACGTTCCGTTATTCAAACGTTTTTTCCTACAACCACTTATACCAGCCAGAATGTTTTTATGAAAAGCGGTATATACGGCACAATTCCGCATTTCGGAACATCATTATGGAAAGCGGTATAATCCCGCCGATAAGGTACCCCACATTACCGGCCGCTATCGGCCGCCTGCTCCGGTGCTGCCGCCCCAGGGTTTTCTAAAGGTTTTCGTAATATATTCCGATATATTAAAAAAGCTGTGGACATAACAAGCGCCCTGGCGCTTCAATCCAGCGCCGCAAGCTTTAAATAGATTCTAACTATATGATATTATATTGTAATCGATAACAGGTCACATCGTATTAAGCGGTGAATCAAATGAATAAATTTTGTGACGGCCACCCCACAAGAAAAGCCCATTGGCAATGTTCCAAATGCAATTCGCAGTCGTGCCCCGAATGCGTGGTCCAGCGCGAAAGCGAAAGTTACGGGCAGCGAAAAACCCTTCATTTTTGTCCCAAGTGCAACCAGGAGGTGGACTGGGTCGGTGTGGAAAATCTGATTGAGCCGTTCTGGAACCGGATGCCGCGATTATTCGCCTATCCGGTTTCTGCTGCACCTTTGATCCTGATGGCTGTTCTGGCCCTTGCCACCATGTTTTTTTCCGGCCCCGGACTTTTCAGCGCTCTGATGAAAGGGGCCATGTGGCTGATCGTCGTCAAGTATTCTTTTGAATCCCTGAAGGCCACCGCCGGCGGCAATTTGAAGCCGCCGCCCGTGAATGCCCAGACGATATCCAACGATTTCGGGCAGGTTTTCAAGCAGTTTGGTATTTATATCGCCATTTTCCTTGCTTTTGGGTGGATCAGCGTCCATGTCGGGCTTGTCATCGGATTTGCTTTTTTGATGGGGGCCCTGTTTTTTGTACCGTCGATGATTATTTTGCTCGTGACCACCGGCAGTTTAATTAGGGCGCTCAATCCGGTTATGTTTGTGGGGTTGACCTTTAGAATCGGCTGGGCCTATTGTTTAATGTACTTTTTCCTGTTTCTTCTGGGAAGTGCTCCGGCCTGTCTCTTTCAGTTCCTCATTAAATTCCTTCCGGCTGAGTTGCACTTGCTGCTGTATGGGTTCGCCGAAAGTTTTTATACAATCGTGTCCTATCACCTTATGGGTTATGTCATCCTGCAATACCATGAAAAAATCGGCTATAATGTTGATTTTGAGGACTTTAAGGATCCGAATGCCGAGGACTACAAGCCCAAAGAGGTTGACCCGGATGAGGACGTGCTGAGGGAAGTGGCGCCGCTGATCCAGGAGGGTAAGCTGGATGAGGCCATTGCCGTTATCCAAAAGATGACCCTGCACCGGGGAATCAAGGGCGTAAACCTGTCCGAGCGTTATTATACGCTGCTTAAAATGAAAAACAAAACGGCGGAGCTGTTAGAGCATGGCGTCAGCCATCTGGACAAATTGGCCGATAAGAATCAAAAAAGCAAGGCCCTGGGGGTATTTAGCGAATGCCGCAAAATTGATGCCGGTTTTCAGCCGACAGCCGGTGCGCTGTTCAAGCTGGCCGGCTGGCTGAATGAAACCGGCAAAACCCAGGCCGCCGTCTCCGTTTACAATTTATTGGTGAAATCCTATCCCCAGCACCCTCTGGTGCCCAAGGCCTATTTTCGCATTGCCCAGCTGTTTCACGACGGTCTGATGAAAACCGACAAAGCCAAAAAGATCCTCAGCGCCCTGCAGATGAAATATCCCGACCATGAGATTATGCCCCATGTCGAGAATTTTCTGACACGGCTGTAGCTTATAGAAGCAAGCTCCTAGCTCAAAGCCGATAGTCAAAAGCGGTAGGTTGAATAGTGATTGGTTAAATAGGTAATCAGTTAAATCGGATTTCAATCCCTGGGACTACCGATAGCAGGGTCGGCCCCCGTGCCGACCTAAATTTTTTTAATAAAAGGTGCCCCAAGGCGGGCACAGTGGCCCGCCCTACTTTTTTGCTATGAGCCATGAGCCATCAGCTATGAGCTTTACCCGCCTTTTTAATCAATTCCAGGGAATTTTCCAAAATCTTGCCTTTAAACCTGATTTTTAGCGCGGCGGCCAGCATCTCAAGGCTTATAATCTGTCCCAGATTGGCCAGAACGGCCAGAGACGCGAGGGCCCAGTCCGGTTTCTTAATGCCGCGGGGTTTTAGATCCACCCTGTGAACCCGGGCCTTGCAGGGCGGAATTTGGACCCCTTCAAATTGCACCACCAGCGAATCTTCATCCAGGTTTTCAAACATGGCCCGGCGGCGATCCACGCCTTCCTGATCGATGGCCAATACGGCACTGGGTCTTTCGATTCCGGTATAGTCAATTTCTTCCGGCGATAAAATCAGCTCGCTAATGGAAGGCCCGCGGAGCACGGTGATGTTGTACTCGTTTTTTTGTGTCGTTTGAAGGCCCGCGGTCAAACCGGCCAGGCACAGGATTTCGCCGGCGGTTATAATGCGCTGGCCGGCGCTGCCCAGCAGGACCACTTCCTGGCGACCCGGCTGGGGCGGAACGAATCGGGCCTCAATTTTAAAGGGGTCACCGGCCGGATTTTGCCTGGCCGCTGCCTCCCGATAATGGGTTCCGTATTCTTGGCGATTATTTTCGAGTACCACCCCTTCCATCGGCGGCAATTCGGCGAGAGCAGCTTCAATAGCCTTCGGAGTCAACCTGTTTTTTTTCGTATAGCGGCCCGGACACACCCCCCAGATGTCAAGTATGGAGAATCCCTTAAATTCGATGGCACGTTGGATTTCATCGGATAGATCACTGCGATACCCGGAGCAGCGGGTGACATAAGGAGCGCCGGCGGAGCGTGCCACCTGGCAGATGTCCAGGGGATGCTCCAGCTGGTTTAAAAAACCGGATCCCACCTGGGCATCCAGCGGGGTCGTGGCTGAAAATTGGCCGCCGGTCATGCCGAAGTTAAAATTGTTCAGCACCAGCAGGGTCAGATCCAGATTCCGTCGGCAGGCGGCCAGCAGATGCGCACCGCCGATACCCTGACCGCCATCACCCATGGTCACCACGACATTTAGATCCGGACGGGCCAGTTTTAATCCGATGGCATAGGTCAGCGCGCGACCGTGCAGGCCGTGAAGCGCATGGGTTTTAAAAAAGGTGTCAAAAAGCCCGGAGCAGCCGATATCACTGACCATCACGATTTTTTCTCCGGTCAATCCCATATTTTGAAAGGCCCTGTCCAGGGTATGCGAAATTTTATCGTGAGCACATCCCGGGCAATATACCGGCGGTCTTTCAATATTCAGCAAACTATCCATGGACAATCTTCTCCTTGATGGCCTGCGGGGTGATCAACCGACCATCCATCTGAGCAAGCAATTCGATGGGTTTATCGGGCAGGGTGCGCTCAATTTCATGAACATATTGTCCCAGGTTCATCTCAACCACCATCACCCGCCTGGCATCGCGGGCTGCCCGGCGGATGACGGTTGCGGGCACCGGCCAAAGGGTTTTGAGGACCAGCAGGGAAACGGGTCGATTGGTGTTTTTGAGTTCATTGAACACCGCTTTGGCAGCCCGCGAGGTGACGCCGTAGCTGATAATTAACGTTTCTGCATTTTTTGCCGTATTCATTTCGTGGAAAGAGAGTTTATCGACAGCCGAGTGAATTTTAGTTTTCAGCCGATTAATAATGTCGCCAATCTCTTTGTGATCGGTGGTGATGTAGCCGTTTGGTCCGTGGGTTGAGGAGGTTTGCCTTACCAATATTTCCCCGCCGATCGGCAAAAAATCCGGGACACCCTGGCCGGCGCGAACCTGAAACGGAAGAAAGCTTTTGCCCCCCGGCGGCGCTGCGCGGGTGACAATATCGGGTATCTGGAGGGCGTCCATATCAATGCTTTCCCGGGTCATGGCAACCTCCTTGTTGGAAGCAATGAACACGGGACAGCGAAATTTTTCAGCCAGATTAAAGGCCTGGACGGTTAACGTGAAACAGTCGGCAACATTGACCGGCGCCAGCACGATCACCGGCAGTCCACCGCTGTTACCCCAGCGCAGAAAATGGACGTCACCATCAGCGCCGCGGGTGGCAGATCCTGTGGACGGTCCCAGTCTCTGGACATCGACAATCACGATCGGTATTTCGCTGCCGATGGCAAAGGAGATCTGTTCACTGTACAGGCTGATACCCGGACCGGATGTAGCCGTCATCACTTTTAAACCGGCCATGGATGCTCCGAGGCAGGCACCAATGGAGGCGATTTCATCTTCGGCCTGGAGGCAGACGCCGCCCAGAGGTGGCAGCAGGGAGAGCATGGCATTTAATATCGTTGTTGCCGGGGTGATCGGATATCCAGCAAAAAAACGACATCCGGCCGCAACCGCCCCCCGGGCGACTGCCTCGTTACCTTCCAATAAAGTCAGAGACATGGCAGTTCCTGTATATTTAATAGGCTATTTATATTTTAGCGATGGCCCCATTCAAAATGGCAAAGTGTTTTTTAAAACAAAAAAAATCACAAATCTCAAGCACCAAATTACAAATAAATCTCAAATCTCAATTATTAATGACCAAAACCCTTAAGGCCGTGGAACAATATGCATCAGATACTTGGCACTGTTGGAGGTTTTTCCATTCGAGCCGCATGCAAACGGACCTTGCCCTTGTAATTTTGAATTTGGGTCATTGGAATTTGGGATTTGGTGCTTGAAAATTGGAAGTTATAAAACCCGTTAATTGAATAAATATCTTTTCAGATATTTACTTGAAAAACATGGCTCATTTTTCTAAAGCGAGGACTGCTAAGGCCGGAAGGCGCGATCCTCACTATTCTTCTCATCGAAGGCTCCGATCCTCCAGCCGGTCTTTTTTTGGGGAACGGGCTTTTTTTCCTGCCACGGGTAGCGAATGCGTGAATGAAACGAGGCTTCCAGAGCATCGACCAGGGCCCGGACGATTTTCGATAGATCCCGGGAGGACAGGTCACATTCAGCAAATTGTCCGTCAACGATGCGCTTGACCAGAATGAGTCGAATCATTTTTTCGAATTTATTGCGGGTTGGATCTTCCAGCGAGCGGGACGCGGCCTCGACGGCATCGGTAACCATTAGTATGGCCGCTTCAACGCTTTGGGGCTTCGGTCCCGGGTAGCGGAAATCTTCTTCCTGGATGGTGCTTTTGGGATAGGTTTGGGCGGCGATATTATAAAAATATTCCATCAACTGGGTTCCGTGGTGCTGTAAAACCAGATCCACAACAACTTTCGGCAGGCCGGCCTCCTGACCGATTCTAATGCCGTGACGCACGTGATTAACAATTACTCTCGCACTTTCACGGGGTTCCAGCACGTCATGGGGGTTTTCGCCGTTAAACTGATTTTCGATAAAAAACTTGGGGTTCATCATTTTGCCGATGTCATGGTAATAGGCACCAATTCTCAATAGCAATGTATCGGCTCCGATGGCTTCACCTACCGACTGGGCAAGATAGGCCACCGTCATGCAATGCTGGTAGGTACCCGGAGCCTTGGACAGCAGCTCTTTCATGAGCGGCCGATTAAGGTCCGTGTAGCGGTTGAGTTTGAAGGTTGAAGCAGTGTCCCAGCCGATTTCAAGCAGCGGCAGCAACAAAAGGGCCAATGGCCCGGCCGCCAGCCCACCGATAACAGCCCAGGCGATGTCCGCCGTCAAGGCTGCATCGACAGTGGCTGCCAGCTCGGATATGTTAAAGGATTGCATCGGAGTAATATGAGATATCACCGCCTGCCAGTCCAGGGTGAAGACAATAATACAAAGGGTATTGGTGAAGCCCACCAGCAATGAAGGAACGATGATTTGCAGCCGCTTTCTGAGCCCGGAAGAAACCAGAACCGCCGCCAGCCCGCCGAACGTAAAGAAAATCAGGATATCATAAGTGGGTCCGGTGAAAAGGCTGACCAGCATGGCGCCTACCAGCGTGGTGGCGGTTGCAACAATCTTTCCGTGATTCAAAAAGATGATCAGCATCGGAAGCAGGCAAAAGGGGAGACCGTATATAGGAAAGGCAATAAAAACAAGATATCCCTTGAGGATGAAGACCGTTGTTATCAGCAATGATAACAAAAACCGGTAAGGCGGTTTATTGCGGAATCCGTTCATCAAGATTTTGGCCAGGAATAAATTATAAAAGGCCACCATGAGCAGGATAGTGAAAACTACCCAGGGAACATCCCGGTAAATACCGGCAACTGTTTGTTTCTGATACGCGTTCAGCAGCAAGATGTCTTTTTCATTCAAAATCTTGCGAAACGGCACCAGCACATCACCCGGTTTGTACGAAACCACCCCGGAGGGAAATTCACGGTTAATTTTTTCCAGGCGCCGCTCATTTTCTTTTTGATCATATTTGAGGTTTGGCAGAAGTGTTGTCAGACAGATTCGGAGTACCGGATCCAGCACGCCCTTGTCGACCTGCCAGAAAAGCTGCCGTACTTTTTCCTCTATCAGGTAGCGGGCTTCTTCTAGGGTTATCAAGCCATCAACCGATTGCGTCACCGTGCCGTCGGTCTTGGGGCTTTGAATTTCGATTGCGTTTTTATTTGCTATGCGTTTGGAATCACCCAGAATTTTGTTTTGCAGGATGGATTCCTCAATCGTGAGAATTCCCTCCAAAAGGTTATTAAAATCACGATATTTGACAATACTGATAATATCGGTAGGCGAAAGCTCTACCCCGAAATCGTTTTGCAGCTGGGTCCTTAAACCTTCAACACCGTTTTGCTTTTTTTCCTGGAAGTCAATTACCGCCCGGCCAAAATCTTCAAATTTGTTTTTGGAAGCTTCAATTTCCGGCGGAATATAGCGATAGACTGGAACATAGAGTGACAGGGCTTTCTGGCGGTTGTCTTCCAGCGCTTCCTGCTGATTGAAACTGAAGCTCTGGCGCGACCGGATGGTAAGATAAATTGCCTTATCCGGTTGGGGCGGCCAAAAATAAATGTAAATACCTTCCAAATAGCAAGCCGCGATGGCTAGGAAAATAAGAATTATATTAAGAAGCAGTCGCATTCTTGATGGTTCCTGTTGTAAAAATCCCTCGCAAGCGCAACGCTGAAGCCCGGGGAAAAGACCGGCTGAATGAAATGGATGATTATGGTTTCCAGCATTCCGAAATTAAGCCTTTATCATATAAGGGCCTGAGTACGGAGTCAATCAAATCTGTTCAAAATCGCTTAAAGTTTTTATTCGATTTTACCGAAAGATAGTGTTGAAGGCATATAAATCGGGTGACAAAATGCCGCCAAAATGTAATTACTTGAAATTACACAGAAAAGAAGAAAAATTGATTAAATCCAATAAAAGGGAGATATAAAATGTTTGGAAAAGCTCTCGGTCTGATGAAAAAGCCTAAAAAGACGGATGATCAGAGCACCGGAGCGGGCGATAAATCCAAGGCGCCATTGGGCGATATTTCCAAAATGCTGAACGCGTCCGGGAGAATCGGTCTTCAGATGCTTCAGAAAATGGCCACGGTATACAGTAAATTGGAATTTGAACGGTTTATGCAGCAACCGGTCCTCGTGGGCTCTTCCATCCAGGCCGGCTCATTGGCCACCCAAAACCGCCATGCCAAAGATGAATTAAATAAAACCGTCATTTTTGAAGTGGACTTAGCTGAAACGGTATCCTCGTCTTCGGAGAGCCTGAAACATGCGATTTATCCGCTGGTAACAAATGAATATGCCAGTGGACCGGTCAATACCTTTTCCATCGGACGAGTTGACGGCAACGACATGATCATGCCGGATTATGCCATTTCCAAACAGCACGCTGTTATCGAAATTAAGAGGGGAAATTATATACTTCGGGACTGCGGCTCAACCAATGGTACCATGCTCAACAGCCGGCGGTTGGATAAAAAACCTGTTGAACTCCGGGATAAGGATATAGTTGCCTTTGCGCGCTATGAGTTTTCCTTTCTCTTTCCAGATTCTCTATACGATATGCTCAGGGGAAGTTGAAGCCAATAAACCCCGAACCTGCACTTTATGGGATGTTCAAAATAATATTGACGGTTGCATTTCTTCCTGAGGGCTTTTGGGCTGGTCCCCCACTTGCAAATTCCTTGAGTTAAATCCCCCTTGCGCTGGTGGTGTAATTCCAGATCAATCACCTGCAATTCCAATATGTACGAAAAAAGGATTGGTTTGTGATTGAACCACAATTGGAACAAATCCTTTTTCATACCCACCCTTACCGCAAAATAAGCCTTTCCAGCAAATTACAAATGTAATATAAATCTTTTCTAAATTTTGTGATTTGTTGCGGTTATTTCCTTGACAGAAAAGTGTCTTGGTAACAATAAATAAAAATTACGTCTTATGCTTTCACACATGCAATAAATACTAAAAATGAAAAAACTCCTTCTAGTAAATCCTGTTGGCCAAACGAGCGGCTATCTCTTGAGCAAGTTTTCCACCATTCCTCCGCTGAGCTTGGCCTATATTGCTGCTGTGACTCCTTCTGATTGGGAAGTAAGGATAGCAGATGAAAATTTTGATCAAATTTCGTTTGAAGATGCTGATTTGGTGGGTATTACCGCATTCACCAGTTGTATCAACAGGGCATATGAGATAGCCAGAAAATACCGGGATCGGGGGATAAAAGTCGTCATAGGGGGAATTCACGCGTCAATGCTGCCGGATGAAGTACTGCAACATTCGGATGCAGTGGTGGTGGGAGAAGGCGAGGGAATCTGGCAAGAGGTAATTAAAGATTTTGAAAATAACCGCTTAAAGGGGAAATATTTTGGCCCCAGATTAGATCTATCACAAAATCAAACAAAGCCCCGGCGTGACTTACTGGATTCCAGATATGTATTTCATTCCATCCAAACTTCTCGAGGGTGCCCTTTTAATTGCAATTTTTGTACGGTTTCCAAATATCTTGGCAAAGAATTTCGTCAGCGCAGTGTCCGGGATGTATTAGATGAGCTGCAGAAGATTCCGGGAGATTTGCTATTTTTTCTGGATGATAATTTGATCGGGCACAGTCGCGAAAGTAAAAAACGAGCAGTCGATATTTTTGAAGGTATGATAAAGCTGGGTTTGAATAAAAAATGGTGGATGCAGACATCAATTGACTCAGCCGATGATGATCACCTGCTTAAGTCGGCAGCTGAAGCCGGTTGTATGCTTGCTTTCATTGGTTTTGAAACCATCAGCGCGAAAACCCTGAAAGATATGAAAAAAGGGATCAATCTGAAAATTGGGATTGAAAATTACAAAAAGGTAATCGATGCGTTTCATACCCATGGGATTGGCGTGGTAGGCGCATTCATTTTAGGAAATGATAACGAATCATCAAACTACTACAAAGAGATGGCCAAGTTTTTAGTCCGCACGGGAATAGATGTTGTCCAATTGGCCATTCTCACACCGTTACCCGGCACAGAGTTTATGGCACAGATGGAAAAAGAAGGGCGCTTGCTATACCACAGTTTTCCGGAAGATTGGGATAAGTATCGCTTATCCTATGTTGTTCAAAAACCGGAAGGGCTTGAACCTGAAACGATATACATCGGCAACAATTACATCAAAAACCATATATACAGCTTTCCATGGATACAGTACCGAATGCTGAAATCTTTTTTCAGCCTTAAAGATCTGACTAGCTTTTATGCCGTTTATCTCTATAACAAGGCTTACAAGAAAAGCTGGCAAAATTCCCATTATTTTCAAAATTATCCTGCTAAATTTTAGGCTGCCTCTTCCTGAGAAGCTGTCACTCGTCATTGACTTCCTATCGATCCAGCTCGGTTCGAATCGCCCGTCCGATCTTTGCCAACAGGTATGGCTTTTTTACATAGGTGCCGGCGCCCAGGTGCTGGGCTTCCTTTACGCGTGCCGATTCGGAATAGCCGCTGGCGATAATG